>Ga0213825_1000915_pt1 | contig 21278 bp, 16 predicted proteins | sample MC6MC0900MG_FD_179896 | JGI IMG/M metagenome (GOLD analysis project Ga0213825, IMG submission 179896) | Enriched soil aggregate microbial communities from Iowa State University, Ames, United States - MC6-MC0900-MG | ecosystem: Environmental > Terrestrial > Soil > Unclassified | place: USA: Iowa... | reverse complement strand
CTCGTCGTAGGCGGCGATCGCGGCATCGAACTGGCCCTGGCGCGCCAGCGCGTTGCCGAGGTTGTAGTGCGCCTCGGGGCCGTCGATGCCCTGGAAGTGCTGCTGGGCGCCCGGGAAATCACCGCGCCGGTAGGCATCGACGCCGGCGGCGATGCGCCGCTGGTCGCGCTGGTCGTCGCGCTGCCACAACGAACGCTCGGCCGCATGGGCCGGCGCGGGGCTGGCCAGCGGCACCAGCAGGCACAGCGCGACCACGGCGACGGCGCCGCGACGCCGAAAGGCCCACAGCGACAGCAGCATCAGCGGCGGCAGCAGCCAGAACCCTTCGTCGCGCCAGGCCAGGCCCTCGCCCTGCCGGGCATCGTTGCCGCCGGTGTCGCTGCGCGGGGTCAGTACGTCCAGCGCGCGCAGGTCGGCATCGTCGTCGGCCACCGTCGCGTACCGCCCGCCACCGGCATCGGCCAGCGCGCGCAGGGTGTCGGGCTCCAGCTGCGCACGTTCGATCTGGCCGTCACTGCTGCGGTAGGCGGCGCCGGCCGGCGTGCCCAGGCCGAGTACGGAAACCCGGATTCCCTGCGCACGGGCGACGGCGGCAGCAGCACGCGCGGCATCGTCGGCGCGGTCGGTCAGCAGCAGGATGTCGCCGCCCCTCGCCCCCGACTGCTGCAACAGCAGGACCGATGCTTCGATGGCGCGGTCGGCGCGCTGGCCGTCGCGTGGCATCACGTCCGGGGCCAGCGCGTCCAGGTACAGCGCGACGTTGCCGCGGTCGGCGGTCAATGGCGCCACGGTGAAGGCATCGTCGGCGTAGACCAGCAGGGCCAGCTCGCCGCCGCTGCGCTCGCGCAGCAGGGTGGCCAGCTTGGCCCGCGCCTGCAGCAGGCGCGACGGCGGCAGATCGGTGGCGGTGATCCGCGACGACAGGTCCAGCGCCACCACCAGCGGTGACGGCGCCTGCCAGAGCGGTTGCGGCAGCTGCCGCCAGCCCGGGCCGGCCAGCGCCAGCACCGCCAGCGTCCAGCCCAGCAGCAGCACGACCAGGCCGGCCCACGCGCGGCGGGTACCCGCTGCCAGCAGGTGCGGCAGCAGGTGCGGGTCGACGTTCTGGCGCCAGACGCTACCGCGACGCCGGCGCCACTGCCACAGCAGCGCGATCAGCGGCAGCGCGGCCAGCGCCCACAACGCGTGCGGCCGGGCCAGGTGCAGCGGAAGGTCGGTCATGTTCATGCCCAGCGCCTCGGCAGCAGCCAGGCCAGCGCACCCAGCAGCATGGCCAGCGCCAGCGGCCAGCCGTAGCGTTCGATGCGCGGGCGCACCGCGGCACCGGCGGCGGTGACCGGTTCCAGCCGGTCCAGCTCGGCGTAGATGCCGGCCAGCTCATCGGTGTTGCGTGCACGGAAGGCGCGGCCGCCGGTGAGCTCGGCGATGCGGCGCAGGGTCGCTTCGTCGACCGGGTCGTCGCCGGCAGCGATCTGCACCCCGAACAGGCTCATGCCGCCGTCGCCGCCGAACGCCACCGGGTACACCCGCACGCCCTCGGCCCTGGCCAGCTCGGCCGCGCGCAGCGGCTGCAGCACGCCGGCGTTGCTGACCCCATCGGTGAGCAGGATCAGCACGCGCTGCCCCTCGGGCTGTTCGCGCAGGCGCTTGACCGCCAATGCGATCGCGTCGCCGATCGCGGTATCGCGGCCGGCCAGGCCGACCTCGCTGTCGGTGAGCTGGTTGCGCACGGTGGTGAGGTCGGCGGTGATCGGGGTCAGGGTGTAGGCGCGTTCGCCGAAGACCAGCAGGCCGACCCTGTCACCGGCGCGGCGGTCGAGGAAGTCGGCCAGCACCGCCTTGGCCGCGGACAACCGCTGCACCACCTGCGCACCGAGCATCATGTCGGGCTCGCTCATGCTGCCGGACACATCCACGGCGAGCACCATCTGCCGGCCCTGCTGCGGCGGCGCGACCGGCTCGCCCAGGGCCTGCGGTCGCGCCAACGCCACGCACAGGCTGGCCCACGCCAGCCACAGCAGCAGCCGGCCCAGCCGCCACCCGGCCATGCCGCCCGCCTGGCCCAGGGCGGCCAGCGTCCCCGCCGCGTAGGGCACCCGCAGGGCGGGTGCGGCATCGGCGCGGCGTGGCCACCAGCGCATCGCCCATGGCAGCGGCAACGCCAGCAGCGCCCACGGCCAGGCCAGGCTTTCCAGCCACGGCAGCCAAGCGGCGAAGCTCTGCATCATCGGACCCGCCCGCTCATGAGCCCCAGGAAACGCGCGCGCGCGAGCTGGCGCAGCCGATCCACGGCGGCCGGTTCCAGCGTGCGGCGATACCCGCCGTCCAGCAGCAGGCGTCCATCGCCCTCGGAAAACGCGCGACTGCCCGGCGCGTCCAGGAATGCCAGCCACGCCTCGCCCTGCAGCAGTTCGGCGCCTGGCTGGCGCTGCCGCGCGGCGCGGCGCAGCAGTTCGGCCATGGCGGCAACCTGCCCCGCGCCGGCCCCGGCACCGTCCACGGCGGTATCGAACAGCTGCAGCCAGCGCCGTTCGCGCCGGCGGCGTTGCGCGCGCCACGCCCACAGCAGAACGACGACCAGCGCCACCACGCCCAGCACCAGCCACCAACCCAGCGGCAACGGCCACCACGACGGGTACGGTGGCAGGTGCACGTCGCGCAGTGGCAGCGAGGTGGCGGTGCTCATGCGACCACCGCCGACGGCAACGGGCCGAGCCAGCAGTCGCTGGCATCGTCGGTGCTGACCACGTGCACCTGGATGCAGCGCGCACCCAGGCTGCGCTGCAGCGCTTCCAGCGGTTCGACGAAGCGCGTGTGCCAGTGCGCACGCACCGCACTGTCCTGCAGGTTGAGCACGACCTGCCGGTCTTCCGACAGGAACGGCAGCACCGCGTCCGGCGGCGCCAGTTCGAGCGGGTCGGCCATCAGCAGCAGCTGCACTTCGTGATGCATGGCCAGCGCGGTCCAGCGCGGAATGTCGATGGCGGCCGCGCGCGCCGGGTCGGCGAGCACCACGACGCGGGCGCCGGGTCGCAACAGGCGGGCGGCCTGCTGCAGGGCCATGTCCAGCCCGGCATCGTCGGCCGGCGGTGCCGCATACCAGCGGGTCAACGCATCGAGCACGCGCAGCACGCCGCGGGTGCCGCCGGCCGGCGCGATCGGCGCTTCGGACCGGCTGCCCCGCAGCGCGCTGAGCCGATCTCCCTGGCGCTGCGCCACCCATGCCGCGACCGCGCCGACCCGCGCCGCCTGCACCGACTTGAAGCGCACGCGGGTGCCGAAGTACAGCACCGGGTCGGTGTCGGCGACCAGCAGGGTCAGTCGTTCGCGTTCGGCCTGGAACAGTTTGGTATGCGCGCGCCCGGTGCGCGCGGTGACCCGCCAGTCGATGTGGCGGGCATCGTCGCCGGGCACATACTCGCGGGATTCGGCGTACTCCATGCCACGCCCCCGCATCGGCGACGGCGCCTGGCCGGCGTGGGCCAGGCGGCCGCGTCGCGCCGGCGCCAGCCGGTGCGCGCTGCCACGCAGGGCGACCAGTTCGGCCAGGCTCGGCTGTACGCCGTTGCCGGCCAGCGCCGCGCCAGCGGTGTCGTCGGGAAGGTGCATGCCGCGCTCAGGGCACCGGCACGCGGGCCAGCAGTTCGGCGACCAGGCGTTCGCCGTCCCAGCCTTCGGCGGTGGCTTCGTAGCTCGGCAGCACGCGGTGGCGCAGGACATCAGGCGCAACGCTGCGCACGTCGTCGGGGGTCACGAAGTCGCGGCCGGCCAGCCAGGCGCGTGCCCGCGCGCAGCGTTCCAGCGCGATCGAGCCGCGCGGGCTGGCGCCCCAGGCGATGCGTCGCACCAGTGCGGGGTCGTAACGGGCGGGGTCGCGGGTGGCCAGCACCAGTTCGATCAGATAACGCTCCAGGGCCGGTGCCATGTGCAGCTCGAGGATCGCGCGGCGGGCGGCGAACACGTCCTCCAGCGGCATGCGCGACGGCGACGGCGCGGGCGTGCCCAGCGCGTCGCGGGCACGTTCGCGGGCCAGGCGCAGGATCTCGGCTTCCGCGGTGGAATCGGGATAGCCGATCCGCACGTGCATCAGGAACCGGTCAAGCTGCGCCTCGGGCAGCGGGAAGGTGCCCTCCTGTTCGATCGGGTTCTGGGTCGCCATCACCAGGAACAGCGTGGGCAGCGCGTAGGTATGCCGGCCTACCGTGACCTGGCGTTCGCCCATCGCCTCCAGCAGTGCCGACTGCACCTTGGCCGGGGCGCGGTTGATTTCATCGGCCAGCAGGATCGGGTGGAAGATCGGGCCGGGTACGAATTCGAAGCGGCCTTCCTGCGGGCGCCAGATCTCGGTGCCGGTCAGGTCGGCCGGGAGGAGGTCCGGGGTGAACTGGACGCGCGAGAAGTCTGCTTCCAGCCGCGCCGCGAGCGCGCGGATGGCGGTGGTCTTGGCCAGCCCGGGCGCACCTTCCACCAGCAGGTGGCCGTCAGCCAGCAGCGCGGTCAGCAGGCGCTCGACCAGTGCATCCTGGCCGACGATTTCGGCCGAAAGCGCCTCGCGCAGCGCGCGGAAACCGGCGTGCAGGCGATCGTGCTCCGGAGCGGGGGTGACGGACGTGGGGTCGGTTGCAGGCATGGGGGGCGGCAGGTTCATGGGTCCATCTGACCACGCGACAGGCGTAAGGTTCCGCACCCATGATGGCAGGGCCGGGACGGCAGCGGGATCAAGATTGCCTGAACGCGCCTACGCTCGAGGGGCGCCATCGAAGATCGCGCTGCAGTAGGGTCCGGCCATCTTGAATCGCCTGCACACCTGCGGCCGGTCGGAATAGATGCGGCACGCCCGGGTCGCCCGGTCGAGCGCCACGCACCAGCCGTCGGCTGCCTTGGCCATGGCGCGCACCCCGTCGCCCATGTCGACGGTCAGATGCGACGGGATGGATTCCGATGCAGCGAGCACCGCCGTCAGTCGGCAGCATTGTGCGGTGCAGCCGGAACAATGCGGGGCCGAGGTCATGCCACGAGGATAGTTCCACCACCTTGCCCTGCGGTGAACAAAAAAAATCCGGCGCCCTGGAGGGCGCCGGATCCTGGTCAAGCTGCGGGAGCGGTGGCTCAGTTGGTCTTGGCCACGCGCAGCACCTTGGGGGTGACGAAGACCAGCAGTTCGGCCTTGTCCTTGTTGCGGCTGCGCTTCTTGAACAGGTTGCCCAGGAACGGCACGTCGCCCAGGAACGGCACCTTGTTCACGCTGTTGCGGTCGGTGAACTCGTACACGCCACCGATCACCACGGTCTGGCCGTCGTCGACCAGCACCGCGGTGTTCACTTCGCGGCGGTTGATCGAGGGCACCTGGCCGTAGCCGTCCAGCACGATGTAGCTTTCGACTTCATCCTTCTTGACCGACATGTTCAGGAACACGCGGTTGTCGTTGGTGATGGTCGGGGTGACCTTCAGCTCCAGCAGCACTTCCTTGAACTGCACGTTGGGAGTTGCCGCCTGACCGCCGGAGCCGCCGGTGATGGTCACGTAGCCGATTTCCTTACCCTGCTTGATCACCGCCTCACGCTGGTTGGTGGTGACCACGCGCGGGTTGGAGATGACTTCGCCGCGCGATTCCTGCTGCATGGCCGACAGCTCCACGTCCAGCAGGTAGCCGGCGTTGAGGATCGACAGCGCCAGCGAACCCGGGTTGCTGGCCGCTGCCACCGGCAGGTTCCAGTTGAAGTTCGGCGTGTTGAAGATCTGACCCGGCCGCACCGGCACCGGACCGCCATTGGCTTGCCAGTCGGCGACCGCTTCGGCGTATTCCTGTTCCGCCTGGCCGTTGTCGTCGATGTTGTTGTGGTTCTGATCGGTGTTGCCGCCGAACCAGACATTGTCGCGACGACCGGAGATGCCGAACTTGGCGCCCAGTTCGCGCGCGAAGGTATCGGTAGCGATCACGATGCGGCTTTCGATCAGCACCTGGTCGACCGGGCGGTCGATCACGTTGATCAACTCACGCATGCGCGCGACCTTCTTCGGGATGTCGCTGATCATCAACGTATTGGTGCGTTCGTCGGCGACCAGGCGACCGCGCGAGGACAGGAACCCGCTGTCTTCCTGCGAGCTGCTGCCGCCGCCACCACTGCCACCGCCACTTCCGCCGCCAATGCCCTTGGCTTCGGTCAGTGCTTTGAAGATCTGCGCGGCGTTGTGGTAATTGATCTGGACGTAGTCGGTGACCAGGTCTTCGCGGTTTTCAATCGCGATGCGGGCGTCTTCCTTGTCCTGCTCGAACTTGGCCAGCTCCGGCTGCGGCGCGACCCAGATCACACCGCCCTCGCGGCGCTTGTCCAGGCCCTTGGCACGCAGCACGATGTCCAGCGCCTGGTCCCACGGCACGTTGACCAGGCGCAGGGTGACATTGCCGGCGACGCTGTCGGAGGCGACCACGTTGAGGTTCGACTCTTCGGCGATCAACTGCAGCACGGTGCGCACCGGCACGTCCTGGAAGTTGAAGGTCACCGGCTTGCCGCTGTAGCCACGCTGGGCGACCGCCGCGGCCGCCTGGGTCACGGTGGTGGCGTTGATCGCACCGGTGGCCGGGGCGCTCTTGCGCGGGCTGATCTCGACCACGTATTCGTTGTCGGTCTGGTACGCCAGCGACTCGAAGGCCGTGTTGGTGTTCAGCACCAGCTGGGTGCCACCGCCGTACGGCTTCGGGTCGATGCGCTGCACCGGGGTGGCGAAGTCGACCACGTTGATCGACTTCTGCAGGGTGTCCGGCAGGGTCGCGTTGCCGACGTCGACGACGACGCTGTTGCCCTGCGTACGCAGGTCCGGGTTGGCACCCTTGCCGTCGAACTGCAGGATCAGGCGGCCACTGCCGTCTTCACCGCGCTTGAAGTCGATCTTGGACACCGCCAGCGAGGCCGGCGCGGCGGCCGGCGCAGCGCCGGCCCCCTGGGTGGTCGCCGCAGCGGCCGGCGTGGCCGCCATCAGCGTGCCATTGGCCACCATGAGCGCGACTCCCAGCGCGCACAGGTGGATCAGCTTCGGGCGCCGGACGGCACGCTGCAGCATGGCGTTGGAAAAGGTCATCGTGCTATCCCCATAATCATTCATTGATCTTCAAGCGCAAGCGATGCAGGCCGTTCCAGCCAGCCGCCCGCGCCATCCGGCACCAGTTCAATCAGTTCGATCCGGTCTTCGAAGACCCCGGTCACGCGACCGTCGCTCTGCCCCATGTAGACCCCCGGACGCACCCGATAGGTGACCTTGTCCGGTGCCATCACCAGCGCGACCAGTCCGCCGCCCTTGCCGATCGAACCGACCATGTCCAAGGCGTCCAGCGGGAAGGCTTCCAGCGGCTCCTTGCGGCGGTTCGGATCCGGGCGCAGGCCCGAACCACCGGCCTGGGGATTGGCCCAGGCGTCGGTGAACGGATCACGCATGCCCTGCGCGGAATATTCGAAGGTCTCGAACTGCTGCATGACCGGCAGCGGTTCGAGCGGCGGCGCCGGGCGTGCACGCACGTCGGCGACCCACTTCTCCAGGTTCGGTGCGTCGCCGGGGGTGCTGGAGATGCCACGTGCGCAGCCTGCCAGCAGGACCAGCATCAACAGCCCACAGATCCGTGCGTAGAGGGACAGGTTCATTTCTTCCCTCCCTTCTTCGGCGTCGCGGCTGCGGCGGCGGCCTTTTCCTGCGCTTCCATTTCCACGTCGTCCAGGTACCGATAGGTCTTGACCGTACCGGACAGCTCCAGCGCGCCACTGCGTGCGGTGATGCCGGTCTTGGGGTCCTTGGGCTTGAGGTTGATGTCGTGCATGGTCAGGATGACCACGCGCGGCAGCGAGGCCACGCCGCTGACGAAGGCGCCGAACTGGTGGTAACTGCCCACCATGCGCAGGGCGATCGGCTTCTCGGCGTAGAACTCCTTGGGCACTTCCTCACCGGGCTGGAACAGCTCGTTGACCAGGCCGCTGGACAGCGCGGTCTGCGAGATGTCGATGATCAGGTCCGGCATTTCGGTCTTGCTGGGCAGCTGGCGCAGCATCTGCTGCAGCACCTGCTCCATCTGGGCCAGCTGCTGTTTCAGCGGTTCCAGGTTGACCGCACGGCCCTGCTCCTTTTCGAAGTCGGCGCGCAGACCTACTTCGTCGCGCTCCAGCTTCTCGAGCTCTTCGCGCTTGCCGCTGATGAGCACGAACCAGGCCAGGACGATGATCAACAGCGACAGCAGGGCGCAGAAGACGATCTTGGCCTGCTGCGGCCAGTTGCCGATGTTGTTGAAGTCCAGGTCCTTGAGGTTCACTTTCTTCTGGCTCATGCGGCCCCCTTCTGCGGCGTGCTGGACGCGGCCGGTTGCGGTGCCGGGGTGGGAACGATGCGGCTGCCAGCCGGCGCCGGCTCAGCCGGGGTCGCCGGGGTCGCCGGGTTCGCCGGTGCGCCGTCGGCCGGTGCCGGGGCCAGCGGTGCCACGCCCGGGGCGGTGGCCGGCGTGGCCGCCGGATCGGTGCCCGGGGCGATCACGCTGCCGTCCGGACCGAGGCCGTCGACCGCTTCGCTCTGTGCCGGCAGCGTCACCTTGACCACGAACACGTACGGCAATGCCGAGATGTCCGCCACCGGGCCCGCCACCTTGTCTTTTTCTTCTTCCGGCTTGCGCGCTTCGATCACCGACAGTTCCGGCTTGGTCATCCAGCCCGAGCTTTCCAGGTTGCGCATGTAGGCGCTGACCCGGGCGTTGGACTGGGTGCGGCCTTCCAGGGTGAGGATGTCGCCTTCCTGCTTCAGCGCGGTCAGCACCAGCCCATCGGGGATGGTCCGGACCAGCGCGTCGAACAGGTGCACCATCTGCGAGCGCTTGGCCTGCAGCTGTTCGATCACCTTCTTGCGCGCCAGCAGGCGGTCCTTCTGGCGATCGAGGCGGTCGATTTCCTTGTTCTGCTCCTTCACCCGCGCGATCTCGGCCGACAGGAACGCATTGCGATCCCCCTGGCCGCTGATCTGGCGGTCGTAGTAGAACCAGATCAGCGCCGACAGCACGACACCCGCGATGGCGGCGAAGCCAAGCATGGTCATGAACTCGCGCTGGCGTTGCCTGCGCCGTTCGGCGCGCCAGGGCAATAGATTGATTCTTGCCATCAGTCGAAGCTCCTCAGCGCCAGCCCGGTGGCAATCATCAGCGCCGGGGCGTCCTGGGCCAGGGCATGCGCCTGTACCTTCGGACCCAGCGTCATCTGTGCCAGCGGATTGGCCACCACGGTGGCCACGCCCAGCTGTTCCTCCACCATCTCCGGCAGGCCGGCCAGCGCCGCGCAACCGCCGGCCAGCACGATGTGGTCGACCCGGTTGAACTCGCTGCCTGCATAGAAGAACTGCAGGAGGCGGCTGATCTGCTGGACGGTGGCTTCCTTGAACGGCTCGAGGACTTCCATCTCGTAGCTTTCCGGCAGCCCACCCTGGCGCTTGGCCAGCCCCGCTTCCTCGTAGGTCAGGCCATACCGGCGCATGACCTCGTCGGTGAGCTGCTTGCCGCCGAACACCTGCTCGCGGCTGTACAGGCTGCGCCCGCCGCGAAGAACGTTCAGGGTGGTCATGGTGGCGCCGATGTCGACCAGCGCGACCACGCCATCGCTGGCGATCGGCAGTTCACTGGCGACCAGGGCGAAGGCGTTTTCGACCGCGAAGGCCTCCACGTCCATCACCCGGGCGGTCAGGCCACCGAGCTCCAGCGCCGATTGGCGCAGCTCCACGTTCTCCGAGCGCGAGGCCGCCAACAGCACCTGGACCATTTCCGGGTTGTTGGGGATGGCGCCGAGCACCTCGAAATCGAGGTTCACTTCCTCGATCGGGTACGGGATGTAGTTGACCGCTTCGAGCTCGACCTGGGCTTCCATGTCGTTCTCGTCCAGGTCGGCCGGCATCGGGATGAGCTTGGTGATGACCGCCGAGCCGGCCACGGCCGCGGCGGCATGCCGGGCCTTGGTACCGGAGCGGTTCACCGCGCGGCGGATGGCCTCACCCACGGCCTCCACTTCCACGATGTTCTTTTCCACCACCGCATTCGGCGGAAGTGGTTCCACAGCATAGTGTTCCACACGGAAACGATTGCCACTGCGGGAAAGCTGCAAGAGCTTTACTGCAGTCGAGCTGATGTCGACGCCAATAAGCGGCGACTGGCTTTTTGGGATAAGCCCCACGGTTTCTCCCCTGCCGACGGGCACTTGGACGCATAACCTGCGCCCGCGCATTAATAACGTTTTTTTTGCAAATCGCAACCATCAACGTGCAAAACGCGCAGCAGCGCACGTTTCGCCCGTCCCCTGACGGTCGCCGAAATGCTCTCCCCGGGAACAACCCCAGCCGTTCCCTTGCGTAATCTATACTCTGCGGCCACGAAATTCGCAATCGGAATCTGTCACTGATGACTCGTCTTCGACGCTGGCTGCGCTGGATGCTGGTGGTTTTCCTGGTTCTGGCCCTGGTCGGCGCGGCTGTCGCGGGAGGCCTGTACTTCGCCATTTCCGCGCGGCTTCCGGACGTCCAGACCCTGCGCGACATCGAGATGCAGGAGCCGATGTACGTGTACGCGGCCGACGGCGAGCTGATGGCCGTGTTCGGCGAGTCCCGGCGCACCCCGATCACCATGAAGGAGGTCCCGGAGCGCCTCAAGCAGGCCTTCCTGGCCACCGAGGACGCCCGCTTCTACGAACATGGGGGGGTGGACTACAAGGGCATCGGGCGCGCGGTGTGGCTGCTGGCCACCACCAACGACAAGCGGGTCCCAGGCGGGTCGACCATCACCCAGCAGGTGGCCCGGCAGTTCTTCCTGAGCTCGGAATACAGCTACACCCGCAAGCTGGCCGAGATCCTGCTGGCGCGCAAGATCGAGCAGGAGCTGAGCAAGGACGAGATCTTCGAGCTGTACCTGAACAAGAGTTTCTTCGGCAACCGCGCCTACGGCGTGGCCGCGGCGGCCGAGTTCTACTACGGCAAGAAGCTGGGCGAGCTGAGCCTGGACGAGATGGCCTCGCTGGCCGGCATCCCCAAGTTCCCCTCCAGCGGCAACCCGATCAGCAACCCGGAGCGCGCCCGCGAGCGCCGCGACTTCTACGTGCTGCAGCGCATGGCCAACCTGGGCTTCATCACCCAGGCCGAGGCCGACGCGGCCAAGGCGGTGCCGATGCATGCCACCGCGCATGAGCCGCCGGTGCAGGTGGAGGCCCCGTACGTGGCCGAACTGGTCCGCCAGGAGATGATCGCCCGCTTCGGCGGCGACGTGCTCAACAAGGGCTACCACGTCACCACCACGATCAACGCGGGGATGCAGACCGCGGCCAACCTGGCGGTCCGCGATGGCCTGCTGCAGTACGACCACCGGCATGGCTGGCACGGCGTGGAACAGCAGGTGGCGCTGGGCGCGGGCGACGATGCCGCTGCACTGGCCACCCACCTGCGCGGCATCGCCGGCCAGTCCGGGCTGCTGCCGGCGATCGTGGCCGCCACCGCTGCCGACGGCAGCGCCACCGTGGTGATGGCCGACCGCAGCGAGCGGGTGCTGCCGGCCTCGGCCGCGAAGTGGACCGGAAAGACCCCGGCCAAGCTGATCAAGCGCGGCGACATCGTGCGCGTGCGCAGCGGCGAGAAGGAAGGCGAGTGGCTGCTGGACCAGATCCCGCGCGGCCAGTCCGCACTGGTCTCGCTGGACGCCCAGAGCGGTGCGCTGAAGGCACTGGTCGGCGGTTTCAGCTTCTCCGGCAACAAGTTCAACCGCGCCACCCAGGCCCGTCGCCAGCCCGGCTCGAGCTTCAAGCCCTTCATCTACGCAGCGGCCTTCGACAAGGGCTTCAACCCGGCCTCGATCGTGCTGGACGCCCCGGTGGTGTTCCGCGACCGTCGCGGCAAGACCTGGCAGCCGCAGAACGACGGCGGCGGCTTCCGCGGCCCGATGCGCCTGCGCGAGGCGCTGGTGCAGTCGCGCAACCTGGTCTCGGTGCGCCTGCTGGACGGGATGGGCGTGGACTACGCCCGCAAGTACATCAGCGAGTTCGGCTTCGCCGAGGCCGAACTGCCGCCGAACCTGTCGATGTCGCTGGGCACGGCCTCGCTGACCCCGCTGTCGGTGGCGCGCGGCTACGCGGTGTTCGCCAACGGGGGCTCGCGCGTGGATACCTGGCTGATCGACCAGGTCAGCGACCGCGACGGCAACCTGGTGTTCAAGGAGAACCCGGCCCGTGCCTGCCGCGACTGCGTGGGCACCAGTGGCGGTGCCCCGGTGAGCCAGGTGGTGGACGGCTTCAACTTCGGCGCTGCGGCAGCCCCCGCACCGGCCGGCGCGCCCGCGCCCGCGACCGAACAGGCAGCCGCACCGGCCGCGCCGGTCGACCCGAACGCGCGCACCGCGCCGCGTGCGATCGATGCGCGTACCGCGTACCAGCTGGTGTCGATGATGCGCGACGTGGTCCAGCGCGGCACCGGCACCGCGGCGAAGGTGCTGGGGCGTGAGGACGTGGGCGGCAAGACCGGCTCCACCAACGACCACCGCGACGCGTGGTTCTCCGGCTTCGGCGGTCCGTACGCCACCACCGTGTGGGTGGGCCGCGACGACTTCCGTTCGCTGGGCTACCGAGAGTACGGCGGCCGCGCGGCGCTGCCGATCTGGATCGACTACATGCGCGTGGCGCTGAAGGACACCCCGGTGGCGCAGAACGAGCCGCCGACCGGCATGGTCCAGGCCACGCTCAACGGCGCCACCGAATGGGTCAAGGTGGAGGACATGGAGAAGCTGGCCGAGTACGACTTCAATACGCAGACCCAGCAGGCGGATGATGCGGCGTTCGATATTTTTTGATCTGCGTCTCCGTTCGGCATGGCGTTGACACGCATGGCGTGTCACTACGATCCGGGGTCGAGCGATGTTGGGGTCGAACGATTGATTTTGGTCGGGTGGCCTGTGGTTGAACGACCTGTTTTGGTCGGGTGGGCGGGTTGAACGACCATTCCTGTTGCGTAGGGACACGCCATGCGTGTCCTGGTCGTCACATCGCGGGTGTAAAGTCGAGGCAGGTCGCACCAGGGGAGAATCGCTCATGCATCGTGCCCGACAGCATGCCGAGAGCCAGACCCGCGAACGCCGTCACCGGCTCGCCCACGAGGCGGCCCGGTTGATGGCCGAAGGCGGAATCCGCGATTACCACCAGGCCAAGCTGAAAGCCGCCGGGCGGCTGGGCATCCACGACGATGCCTCGCTGCCGCGAAATACCGAGATCGAAGACGCGCTGCGCGAATACCAGCGCCTGTTCGCCGGTGCGGGGCATGGCACGCAACTGCGCCAGCGTCGCGAGGCCGGCCTGCGTGCACTGGAGTTCCTGCACGGTTTCGCGCCGCGCCTGTGTGGGCCGGTCCTGGACGGCACCGCCGACGCCAACAGTCCGGTGCAGCTGCAGCTGCACAGCGACGACGCCGATGCCGTGCAGCGTTTCCTCGAAGAACACCGCATCCCGGCCGAGTCGCGCATGCGCCGCCTGCGGCTGGACCGCGAACGCACACTGGACGTGCCGGTATGGGTGTTCTCCGCCGAAGGCCTGACCTTCGACGTGGCGGTGCTGCCCTACGACGCGCTGCGCCAGCCCCCGCTGTCGAGCATCGACGAGAAACCGATGCGGCGGGCTTCGGCCGCGCAGCTGCGCAGCCTGCTTGCCGAGGACGAGATCAGGGGCTATCTGGACAGCCCCTGAGCGCGCCGCGCAACCGCTACCAGCCGATGCCGACGCCCACCGCCACGGTGCTTTCACCGCCCTGGCTGAAAGCCCCATTGAGGCTGAAGGTGGTGGTGGTGCGCCGGTCCAGCACGCGCTGGTAGCCCACCGCCAGCGCCGATTCGCCATCGGCATGGCCAACCCCCGCGCCGAGCCGGTTCCAGGTGGGCAGGCCGGCGGTGTTCATGGCCATGGCGGCCTGTGCGCTGCCCATCGCCGCCATGCGGTTCATGCGCCGGTCGAGGCGGTCGAAGCGACGGTCGACGCCGGCCATGGCCTGGTCGGTGTACGCATTGGCGCGCTGCACCGCGTCGTCCACGGCGCGGGTGTCGACCGGCGGCAGTGGCGCTGCCGACGGCGGTGCCGCAGCGGCCGGCTCGACCGCACGCGCGTCGGCCGCGACGGCGGTCGCGCTGGCAGCGGCCTGCGGCGCTGCGGGGTGGGTGGTGTCCGCAGACGCCGTGATCGGCTCGGCGGCCTCGGCCACGCTGGAGGGCTGGCTGGCCTCGTTCTGCGCGGCGAGCGCGTCGACCTGCTCGCCCATGTCGCCCAGCGCCCGGTGTGCCGCGCTCACCGCGTAATCCAGCGCATCCAGCGCCCCGGCCACGGTGCCGTGCCACTTGCCCTGCACCGCGAAGCGCATGCCGCGCACGCCGCCTTCGGCGTTGATGCTGGTGCCGAGCACGCTGGCCATGTCCGTCAGCTGCCGCAGCGACACCACGTCATCGGCGGCGATGCCAGGCAGGACATTGGTGATGCGCCTGCGCAGGCCTTGCCCGCCCACCGAGACTTCCCACGGGCGCTGCACGATCGAGCCGAAGCCGAGCGCCACGCTGTCATGGGCGCCCTCCCAGACCTGGGTGGAGGCACCGAGCGCCATGCCGTTTTCGGCCAGCACGCGGGAGCGCGTGCCCAGCGCGAACCCGTCCGCGGCCCCTTCAAGCACGATCGCCGCGCGCCCGAGGGCCACCGAATTGTGGCCCAGCGCCGTGGCGTAGCTGCCGTAGGCGGTGGACCCGTTGGCGACGGCGCGGGCATCGGCGCCCATCGCGGTGGCCAGGAACCCGGCATGCGCCGGCAGGCTCAGTTCGTCCGACCCGACCTTGAAGTACTGCTGGACGTACTCGAGTGCGGCCACCCGCGCTTCGGCGGCAAACAGCTGTGCGCCATTGACCGCGTGCTGGCTTTCCGCGCTGATCTCACCGGCGCCCAGGGCCAGCAGCCGCGCGCCGCGCAGGTGCACGGTGGCATCCTTGTCGAAGCGCACCACGTCGCTGAGGTCGGCGCTGACGCCCTGCACGCCGTCGCGCAGCAGGTCGATGTCCAGCCGGTTGCGTGCGATCCGCTGGTCATTCTGGTCGACCTGCCAGAGCGCATCGTCCCACCCCGGCGGGGACATCGACACCGGTGCCGGCGCCTCGCAATGGACTACGCGGTCGCGGACCTGCGCGCGGCCGAACACCCCGGCCACGCCCACGCCGACGCCAAGTCCGCCGGCGAACGACAGCGCGCGGGCCGCAGGGGAGGCGAGCGCGTCGCCCTGCTCCCCCTCCGCGTTGCCGGGCGCCGCCGGCAATGGAGTGGCCACGGCGCTGACAGGCAGCATCAACAACAGCGAGCGGTAAAGAACATGCATGGTATTTCCTCTCAGGGCAGCAGGATCTGCTGGTGTTCGCGGTAGCCGTCGCGGCTGAGCCGGTAGTCCACGCGCAGGCGCGCGCCGGCGCCGGGCTGGAACGGCAGGGCCAGCGCACCGCCGGGGTAGACGCTGCGGTCGATGTCATGGGTGGTGCAGGCGTCGCCAAGGCAGTGCTCGATCCGGCGGATGCCCAGCCGCAACGTGCCGCGGTTGTGCAGGTGGTCGCCTTCCAGGTGCATGGAGACCTCCCCGGCAGCAGGCAGCAGGTTGGCCAGCACGCCCCAGACCAGGCTGACGCCGATGGTGGCGCTGGCGGTGGGCGCCGGTGCCGGCATGGCCTCGGGGTCGTCGCCGCGCACGCCTTCGAAGTACACCCGGAATGCCGTCTCCTGCTCCACCGGCGCCAGCGCGATCACCCGCACCAGCCGGCTTCCGCCCCCGGCCAGGGCGAACATGGCCGGTGTGACCACCAGCGCGGCATCGGCACCGGCGGGCTCGTCGACTTCGTGTTCGTCCTCGGTGGCCGGTGCGACCACGCGCTTGACCGTGGCGCGGACGTACTGCGTGCGCGGCGACTGGGCGTGTACGCGGATGCTGGTGGTACGACCGGCCTCGACATGCACGCGCATCGGGTGCACGTCCAGGTTGGCCGACACCGGCACGGCAGGCAGCAGGAACAACAGGGCGGCAACGGGGCGATACAGGTGCATGGGGATCTCCGCGAACGTCAGGGGCGGCGGGTGGGCAGGCGCATCTCGAGGGTGAGATCGCCCTGGTAGCGGCCGTCGCGTTTGTCGGCGGCGGGAACCCGGGGCGTGGCAAAGGTCAGCGGGGTCGGCACGCAGTGCACCGGCTGGTCCATGCCCGGCAGCAGCACCGGGCGCAGGTCGGCGCTGTCGATGCCGTCCAGGCGGGTGTGCGCGCCGGGCAGCAGCGCGTGGTGGGCGCCGGCATGCAGCACCTGCAGGTGATAGTCGATGCGGTCGTGCGGCGCACGGCCACCGCCCTGGTGCCAGACCGAGAAAAACTGCGGCGGGCGTCCCGGCACCGCCGGTCCGCCATCGCGCGCGATCAGCACCAGCTCGCTGCTGGTCGAGCCCATGCCGTCGTACAGGCACATGTCCAGCACCGCCTCGCCGCCCACGCTGGCCGGCGGCGGCTGGGTCCGCAGCTGCAGCTGCAGGTCCATCTGCGCGGCCGAACCGCCATGCTCGGGCAGGTGGATGGCGGCGCGACCGGGATCGGTGACGGTGACTTCCAGGGCGAATACATGCCGGCCGAGCACGGCACCGCCCACGCCGCTGCGCACGTCCAGGTGCAGTTCGGCGTGCCAGCGCCCGGCCACCAGCAGCCCGAGATCGGCCGCGTCCAGCTGCAGCGTGGCGGCGGTTCCAGCCGGCTCGACGTGGCACTCGCGCACCGCCGAGGTCCACAGCGGGTATTCGGATTTCTCCCAGTAGTCCTCGCTGCAGGTGCGCTCCCATTCCACCCGTTCCAGCCAGCCGACGACGCCGATTTCCCGGCGTTGTCCGCTGCGCTGTTCGTGGAATTCGAGCTGGATCGGACGACGGACGCCGGGCCCCTCGCCCGTGTCGCTGCGCGGACAGTGCCCGCGCGCCGGGGTGTCGGTGCAGGTGACGTGCAGCCGGCCGTGGCCGTGCAGGACCTCCTGGTAACCCAGCACGGTGCGCGGCGCCCACAGCGACAGCGGCAGCGGGGCGGCCCGGTCGAACGCGTGGCGCAGCGTGGTGACCGTGGTGCCCGGCGCAGGAACGGTCACCGGTGGTCGCTGTGCGAGGGCCGGCAGGGCCGGTACCAGGAGCAGGGCCAGCAGCACCGCGTACGATCGGCACAGGCGCGGGATCACGGCCTGCCCAGGGCGATCGGCAGCGCCTCGTCGAGCAGCCGTCGTACCCGCGGCTGCCGGGAGATGGCGGCCGGCAACGCATCGCGCGCCAGCGGCGCGCAGGCGACCTGCCCCACCAGCAGCACCACGCTGCGCTGTTCGCGCACCTGCAGCGGGCAGTGCAGCAGCTGGCCATGCAGCAGCAGGTACAACGCCTGCTGGCGCTGCGCGAACTCGGCGATGAAGCCGCCGTCCTGCCCCAGCGGCGGCAGTGCCGCGTTGAGGATGCGCGCACCGGCCAGTGCGCTGCCGGCGGTATCGCGGGCGCTGCCGATGTACGCGTAAGTCGCCTCCACCCCCACCGGCAGCGCGATCACCCGGCCCGGCAGCAGGAACGGCCGGTGCGCGGTGCCGGGGCGGGCGACGCGCACGTCGGCGTCCTGCAGGTGCGCGGCGGCATCGTGCACGTCCACGCGGTGGCGCTGGTAGCCCGGCAGCGGCAGCAGGCGACGCTGGCCGAATCGCAGCACCTGGCGTCGCTGCGCACCGGCCTGCACTTCGGCGGCGGCGCCTTCGAGCGCCGACGCCTCGGTCTGCGCCACGCTCACCGCCACGCCCGCATCGGCGCCGCTGCCGCTACCCCAGAACAGTCCGCGGGGCGACAGCGCCAGCGCCGACCCATGGCTGAGGCTGTAGCCGGTGGCGCGCGGCCGCCACTGCTGCGACAGCACGGCAGCGGTATGCCCCAGCGGCGTATCGCTGCGCAGCGCCAGCAGCACGTCGGCGGCGCCGGTATCCTGCACGCTGAGCTCGGCACCGGCCTCGCGTGCGCTGCCATCCTGCTCCTGTCGCCACGACTGGGCCAGCCGCAGGCTCCGCTCCGGATCGTCGTGGCGTTGGTGGCGCGCGTCGATGCCGATCCTGCCCAGCAGGCTGGCACTGGCCGCGTGCCGCAGGCGCGAGAGGGTGAGGCCGAGCTGCGCGCCCTGGTCGTGATGCGGTCCAGCCTGGCGCCAGACACCAAACCGGGCACTGATGCTCATGCCGCGCCATTGGCGGGTGTGGCTGTAGCTGGCCTGCACGCTGCGCGACGTCGGCGCCAGCGCCACAGGCACTCCCGGCCGCTCGGGCAGCCCGCTGCGGCGGCGGGTATGGCCCAGGTAGAGACTGCCGCCGGCCAGCGGCAGGCTGAGCGAGGCGGTGACGGCGTTGGCGCAGCCGCGACGGTCGTGGTCGCTTGCCGTGTGCACGCCGCAGCGCGCGCCGCGCATGCGCTGCCGGTACAGGTTCCAGGACGCGCGGTTGCGCACGCTGAGCTGCTGCTGGTCGCCACGGCTGCCGTCGCTGCCCGCGATGACGCCGATTTCGGCCTGCAGGTCGTGCGCGCCAAGGCGGTGCCGCAGCCCGGTCCGCAGTTCGGCGTGGCCGCGCTCATCTATCCGGGCTACGCCCAGGCTCATGCCGAGCTGGCGGGCGAGTGGCAGCCGCAGCCCGGCCTGGAACGTGCTGGACGCGAATTCGCTGGCCGGCGCGCGTTGCCGCCCGCCCTGCACGAACCACTGCAGCCCGGGCTGGCCCCAGTCCTGGCCACGCACGAAGGGCTGGGTTTCGCTGCGCACCAGCCGGCCGTCTTCATGGATGCGCAGGGTGACGTCGTAGCTGCCCGCCGGAAAACGGCGGGTGTCCAGGTCGCTGACCCCGGGCGGCAGGTAGAAGGTCTGCAGCAGGCGGTCGCCGTCGAAGGCATCCACGCGCGCAGGTCGCGACAGCAACACGGTAAGCGGCGCGCCGCCGGGGCTGGCGTCGACATCGACGTAGGCCTGGGTGGTGCCCACGCGGACGCCGTCGAAACGCTCCAGCGGAAGCAGCCCCAGCCCGAACTGCCCACCCTGCGGGCTGGCCAGGTTGCGCCGGTCCATGCGCCCGACCTGCAGGTAGTGGCGCCGTGCGAGGTCGTGGCGGTAGTAGAGGTCATCGACCTGGAAACGATCGCGGCTGGCCTGCCCGGACCAGGCGTGGCGGGCGTAGTTCCAGCTGCCACCGAGGTGGCCACTGCGCAGCACGCCGAGCACGGCGCTGCCATGCGCGTTGAGCGCGTACGCGCGGCCATCGCCACTGAGGGTCAGTCCCTGCTGGTGCAGCAGCGCGTTCTCGGCCTGCTCGCTGGGCGCGTGCAGGCCGTCGCTGGCCGCCGGCCCGCGCGGCAGCCAGCGCAGTGCGGGAAACAGCAGCAGGGCGCTGTCGCCTTCGTCGAAGATGGCATGCACGTGCTGGGGATCCTCGGACGGGGCGCGCCAGCCGCAGCCGGGCTGTGGCTGGGCGTGGACGCAGGCCAGGTGGCTGTCGCGCGGCAACGGCGCCGACAGTGCCGGCAGCAGGGCCTGCTGGGCGGACAGGGAAAGGCCCAGCGCGGCCAGTACCGGCGCGGGGTCTTCAAGCTGGATGTGGTCGAGGGTGACCCAGGCGGGCCACAGCCCGGCCGAGCGGCCGAACGCGCGCACGTCGAGGCGTTCGCGCTGGCCGGTGACCAGGTCTTCGAAACCGGCCGGCACCGGGCTCGCCTGCGCGACCAGGGCGGCCAGCAGCAGGGCGAGCGCCACCGCCAGCCGGACGAGGGCGGGAGCAGGAATGCGCATGGCGAAGGGGCCTGCACCGACCGCTCAGGGGCCGATGCAGGCGTGGTCGGTCAGAGGCTGCTGGCGCGCTGCACGAGCACCAGACTGACCGGGCCGTCGTACAGGCCGGCGGCGGCAATCGGACCGGGCGTGGCCTGGGCGACGGTCAAGGGCATTTCGATGGAGGCGCCGGGAATCGCGCCCAGGAACAGCTGGTCGGCGGTGAAGGCGATCGGCGCGACACCAAGCTCGCGACCATTGAGGCTGACCGCCAGCGGTACGTCGACGGCACCGGCCGCGGTGACCTTGGGCATCAGCACGGCCGGTTCGGCCAGGCGCACGTCGACATCGAGGCTGGTGTCGTTGGAGAACACGCGCACCCGCTCGCTCCAGCTGCCGAGCCCCTGCCCGGCGCGGTAGGGCATCTGCACGGCATCGGGAAGCACGCTGCCATCGGCTTTGAGCAGCGACAGGGTCGGGTCGACGTTGGCCCAGACAGTGATGTGCGCTTCGGCCGCGTGGGCGGACAGTGCGGCGGTAACCAGCGCCAGGCCGAGCGCGGCCTGCTTCAGAGTGCGGAACATGAGTTTGTCTCCCTTGATTGGAATGCACCTCGCATGAGGCTGTCGTTGCGCCCTGCACGCAGGGCTGGCGACCCGATCAAGGTAGGCAGCGGCGCCCTGCCCCCACACGCAACCATTCTTAAACCCGGCGCACGCCACCACGATCTGCGACAGCGCGCGCGATACTGCGGCATCGCAAGCATTCCGAGCATGTTCGTGGCGAACGCGTCGCTGCATGTCGCCCACGGCGGGCGACGGCGCGGACAAAAAAAAACACCTCCTTGCGGAGGTGTTTTCCAGGCGACGCGGGGCGTTGGATCAGCCCGCGTAATCGCGCACGTCGCTGCCGGTGTAGACCTGGCGCGGGCGGCCGATCTTCATTTCCGGGTCGACCTGCTGTTCCAGCCAATGCGCGACCCAGCCGGAGGTACGGCCCAGGGCGAACATGACGGTGAACATTTCGGTCGGGATCTGCAGCGCCTTGTAGATGATGCCGCTGTAGAAGTCCACGTTCGGGTACAGCTTGCGGGCGACGAAGTAGTCGTCCTGCAGCGCGGCCTGCTCCAGCTTGACCGCGACGTCGAGCAGCGGATCCTGCACGCCCAGCTGCTTGAGCACCTTGCTGGTCATCTCACCGATGACCTTGGCGCGCGGGTCGAAGTTCTTGTAGACGCGGTGGCCGAAGCCCATCAGGCGGAAGCCGGAGGTCTTGTCCTTGGCCTTGAGCACGGCCGATTCGACGTTGTCGGCCGAACCGATTTCTTCCAGCATCTTCAGCACGGCTTCGTTGGCACCGCCATGGGCCGGACCCCACAGCGCGGTGACGCCAGCGGCGACCGACGCATACGGGTTGGCGCCGGTCGAACCGAC
>Ga0213825_1000912_pt1 | contig 21293 bp, 16 predicted proteins | sample MC6MC0900MG_FD_179896 | JGI IMG/M metagenome (GOLD analysis project Ga0213825, IMG submission 179896) | Enriched soil aggregate microbial communities from Iowa State University, Ames, United States - MC6-MC0900-MG | ecosystem: Environmental > Terrestrial > Soil > Unclassified | place: USA: Iowa... | reverse complement strand
AATTTCATGGGATTAGTGACATTTTCGTCATCTTTCATGAATTACCCAATATAATATAGCACTTTCACATTTTTTCCAGTATTATAACAAACAAGAAAGTAAATTTACGTATTTACTAGCTAAAAGGGGTGTTATTCAAATGACAAGGTATAAATTTGAATCAGCAGAGCATGAGTTATTCCGTAAAACTATACGTAAGTTTTTAGCAGAGGAAGCCGATCCACACTATGAACAATGGGAAAAAGATCACCTCATACCACTTAGCTTTTGGCAAAAGCTTGGAGAAATGGGCTATTTATGTCCCCAGGTAGAAGAACAATTTGGCGGTCTTGGATTAGATTTTAGCTTTGGTGTCATTATTCAAGAGGAGCTGGAAAGAATAGGATCCAGTCTTATTGGCATTGGTCTGCATAATGATATTGTCGTGCCCTACATCGAAGCATATGGCACACAAGAGCAAAAAGCACGCTGGTTGCCTAAATGTGTTACAGGTGATTATATAACTGCCATTGCAATGACGGAACCAGGAGCAGGGTCCGATTTGGCAAATATTCAAACAACAGCTATTCGCGACGGTGATCATTATGTTGTGAATGGGCAAAAAACATTTATCACAAATGGCATTCATACAAATTTAGTAGTTGTTGCAGTGAAAACGAATCCTCAGGCTGAAAAAAAGCATCATGGCATAAGCCTTTTAGTCATCGAGGGTGGCACAGCAGGTTTCATAAAAGGGCGTAAACTTGATAAGGTTGGGATGCATGCACAGGATACAGCCGAACTATATTTCGAGGACTGTCGAGTGCCTGTAGAAAACCTTCTTGGTGAAGAGGGAAAAGGCTTTATCTATATGATGGAAAAGTTACAGCAGGAACGTTTAGCAGTAGCTATTGCTGCACAGACGGCTGCTGAGGATATGTTAGCCTTAACAATTGATTATGTAAAATCCAGAGAAGCATTTGGCAAATCCATTGGTCATTTTCAAAATACTCAATTTAAAATAGCCGAAATGGCCACAAAAATCGAGCTTGGTAAAGCCTTTTTAGAATCCTTAATTGAAGAACATATTGCTGGACATGATGTTGTCACAAAAGTATCAATGGCTAAATACTGGATTACCGAAAATGCACGTGAGCTTGCAATCCAATGCATGCAATTGCATGGTGGCTATGGTTATATGGAAGAATATAAAATTGCTCGAAGGTACCGAGATATCCCTGTTATGTCCATCTATGCGGGAACCAATGAAGTCATGAAAGTAATTATAGCTAAAAACTTAGGCTTATAAAAAAACAGCGGCAAACTACTTGCCGCTGTTTTAACTATACTGCTGGAATACGAACGATGACCTTAAATAAATCACCATCTACATCTATACTCATTCGAGCATCATGAAGATCAACGATGGATTGAGCGATTGCTAAGCCCAGCCCTGAGCCCTCCGTATGTCGGGAAGCATCCGCTCGTTTAAATCGTTCAAATAACTCCTCCGCATCCTCGCTAATTTCATATTTAGCTACATTTTTTACCGTAAATTCAGCATCACCATCTGCTGTACGTTTCAATGTTACATAAACCCTTGTACCTTCTAATGCATATTTTAATACATTGACAATTAAATTATCGATTAGCCTCCACCATTTTTGCCCGTCGACATAAGCATATAATGGTTCATTCGGTTTTGTTATTCGTAAATCTAGATGAGCCTGTACTAAATCTTCCTCGTGTTCCCCTACTGCCTGCTGTATTAACTGTGATAAATCAACTCTACTTCGATGAAGCTCGATATTGCCACTTGCCATTTTCGAAACCTCAAAAAGATCCTCTATTAGAACTTTTAAACGCTCTGATTTTTTATCTAGTATATGAATGTATTGTTTGCGCTCTTCCTCTGTAATGTCAGGATTTTTTAGTAAATCGGTATAGGTAATAATGGATGTCAGTGGTGTTCGCAAATCATGACTAACATTCGTAATAAGCTCTGTTTTTAAACGCTCACTTTTTGCCTGCTCATGCATAGATGTACGAACACCTTCTCTTAAATGATTAAGATTTTCTGCATGCTCCTTAAGTGGTGATTTGCCTATTACCTTGACATCACGGTTTAAGCGCCCCTCTGCCATATCCTTAGTATCCTTCATAATTCTGTTTAAATAGCCCATTCTAGATAAGAAGATAACAAGGGACGGAACCCCTATAATTGTACAAATACCCAGAACTAGTACCGGGAATCTACTACCCATTAAAATGGAAGCAACAAGGCTACCACCACCGAAAAATGCTGCACTAATCATGACAATAGAATGTAGTGCGATGGATCGATTGATAAATAAATCAGTCATCGAATCCCCTAATGCCCATAAATAGCTTGACTTTAAATTCCCCTCTAATTTCTTGGCTGTATTCACCCGATCGTACAACCATATCAGCTGGACATAGAACAAAATACCAACAATAAAGAGTACCCCTACTTTAAATAAAAAATCGAGTACATAGCTTACATAATTATTTTGGTAGTGATATTCGATGGATTCTAAGGTAATTTCTGATGCCGCCCAATATATACAGCCAGATATAAACAAAATGATTAACTGAAAATCAATTTTCATCCTAGCAAGGGCTTCTTTTTCCTTGATACCCTGTACCACCTGTAACACTTCTTTGCGCCCTTTCCATGCAAAAACAGCTGCTAAAATACCTGTTATCCAAATAAAGAAGAAAATATACTGATTTCGTGTAAACTGCTCATAGCCTTCCATAATGCCTGCTAATTGAGCTAATTTTTTAGAAATCGTAATAGTACCCGTGTAGTCAGTAGTTTCTCTTAAAGTCTCTGTTTCAACACTAGTATCTGTTCGATAAAAAATATGACTTAAATTATCACTAATATTCCAGGTAGTTAATGGATGCTGTGGGGTATATCTTATTTTATAGGCACTGCTTTCAGAAACATCACCTGAACGATATATTTCACCTGTATCTGTGTTTGTTAATTCATAGGACCAATAATTATAGTTTTTCACAAAACTTTTTGCTTCATCTTTTGCTGCCTTTATATATTGATCAATGACTTCTTCTTTTTGAGCAAGAATTTTTTTTCGAACATGCTCATCATCCTCAAAATTAGCTGTAATATCTTTTATCTTTTCATCACGTTCTTTTTCAAGCTTTGTTTTTAAATCCGTTGCATTCACATTGGTAGCTTCCTGAATGCGACTCTCATATTGAGCCTTTATATTATCGATCTGTTCTCCTAATGACCCATAATAATTGCGGTGATCTTCTATTTCACCTTGCGTAACCTCTATTTTACTTTTTAAATCGTCAGCAGTTGGTAAATTCAACACTAATGGCCCTAGCTGTGATTGAAAATTATCAATTTCATGCTGAAAATTTTCAGATTGAAAATAAGATTTTCCAATATATTGATACCCTACCCTAGAGAATGTAAATATACTGAAAATCGCCCAAATTAAACACAAAAGTGCAAGAAGGGTTCTCCATTTTTTCAACATGTTGCACACTCCCCTCTAAAAAATTCTTTCAAGAAATTGTAGTACCTCAGAAGAGCGAGCATTTACCATTTGATAGGCATAGATACCAAAATAAATTAACCCAATAACTCCTGCTACGAAACCAATTATTGTTACATATTGTTCAATTTTATTTTTCCATTTTATAGCCAACGCCCCATACCACCTTTAAATAGCGTGGATTTTTCGGATCTGCTTCAATTTTTTCACGTATTTTTCGAATATGAACAGCCACAATATTCTCTGCATTATAGGCTTCTTCATTCCAAACACGCTCATAAATTTCCCGAATTGAAAACACACGCCCTACATTTTTCATTAATAATTCCGTAATTTTATATTCAATTGGTGTTAATCGAACTGGTTCTCCTTCTAAAATTACTTCTTTAGCATCTTCATCTAATACCAGTCCATCAATTTCTATTTTTGTTGCCCCTTCATTATACGTCCCCAGCTGTACATAACGACGAAGCTGTGATTTTACACGTGCCAGTAGCTCTAAAGGATGGAAAGGCTTTGTGACATAATCATCTGCACCAACAGATAATCCATGAATTTTGTCACCATCCTCTGCCTTAGCACTAAGCATAATAATTGGAATATTGCGCTCTTCTCTAATTTTAAATGTTGCTGTTATGCCATCCATATTGGGCATCATAATATCTAAAATAATTAAATGTACTTCATTGTTGTTTAGCTTTTCAAGTGCTTCTATTCCATCAGCAGCTTTTATTACATTATAACCCTCATTTTTTAAATAGATTTCAATACCATCACGAATATCTTGATCATCGTCTGTTACAAGAACTGTTAGTTTCGTCATGATATACACCTCGCTCTCAATTAATATTGTACCGTTTAAATCTTAAAAACCACTTATTATAAAAATGAAGAATTTCTTAAGCTTTTACTGAATAATCCTCCACCAATTGTAGAACAAATCGTTACATGCCAATAATAAAGTAGTCAGAAGGACAAAAAATGAAAATATCATAAATAGCTCCTCCCCCATCGAAAACATCATCACCTTTAATAATACAGATTTATCCAAAATCAAACAATTACCATTTTTAAACTTAAGTGATGAATATGCTTTTCTTAGAAAAGGACGTTATAATAAAAGCGATCAATTATACCCCAGCGTAATTGCGTTCAGATTTTTTTCGAGCTTGATCGCAAAGCTCCTCTTCAAAATTTGTACACCCACCAGGGGCACGGTGTTGGTACTCAGGCGTTTTCACGGAATGTGAAGATCTTAGCTTGATTTCCTCTATTTCAGTGGGCTTTTTTATACTCACTGAATAGAAATATCTTGTTACTATGAGTGGAAGCATCTTTACTTGTCGCTTCGCTTTCGCACAGTAAGGATTTGTTGCTGTCGCTTTGCTTTCGCACAGTAAGGATTTGTTGCTGTCGCTTCGCTTTCGCACAGTAAAGATCTGCTGAATTAAGATAAAAGGGGCGAAAATATGTATAAAACAGTTGAAGAAACAGCGATAGATCTTGGCATGTCTGAAGATCAAATTCTACGGTTAGTCTACGAGGGACGTATTCGATCTGTATATGATGGAGACCAAATTTTAATTAATAGCGGACAGTTTAATACCTACTTTGATCAGTTAGAGCGTATCAAAGAAGAAATAGAGATTTGGCGTAATACTCCAATACCTGAGGATATCGATGTGAAGGACGAGGATTAACGTTGTTCAACAAGAAAAACGCAAAGTTATCAAGTAGCAATCCTTGTAACTTTGCGTTTTACTATATCAATTATGCCTCGGAATAATTGCGTCTGGAATCGTCTTTAATACTAAGGCCTGTGTGACACAGGTCAGTTATCTTATGGATGCGATTTTTTTAGGCGAACATCCTTTATTAACTCCTTTTCGATTCCGTGACATCCGCTGGAGGCTTACATTATTTCAGCGGGTGTTTGGACACCGTCTGAAAAGTACTTAAATTCGTATTCATCTCACCACCTATAGAGGTGGGAGATATTTGATGAAAGTAGTTAAATACTCACAAGAAATCCAGCACGCTTACCAATAATTTCAGCATAATCCTCAACCATAACACTTGCTGTAGGATACATGCCTGCACCAGGGCCTACAAGCGTCAAAGTACCGATATAGTTCGTATCTAAGGCAACAGCATTATTGACATCATCTACTGGATACAGTGGATGTTCTGCGTCTACCAATAAAGGCTCTACTTTGGCTATAATCTTACCACCTGCCAGTTTTTCTACTTCTGCAACGTGACGATAGCGCAGACCCTTTGCAGTTGCTTCCTTTACCTGTTCAGCAGAAATACTATCAATGCCAACTACCTCTACATCTGCCCAATCCGGTTGCTCACCGAATGCCAATGCACTTAACACCATTAATTTCTTGAAGGAATCTTGACCTGAGATATCATTATATGGGTCTGCCTCTGCGTACCCTAAATTTTGCGCTTCTTTGAGTGCCATCTCAAATGACCATCCCTCTGCACGCATTTTCGTTAAAATATAGTTACAAGTTCCATTTAAAATACCCTGAATACGGCTTACGTCATTGACAAGTAAAATATTTTTCATTGTTTTAATGACAGGTACTCCGCCTGCCGTTGTCGCCTCGTAGCCTACAAAAACACCATTTGCTTTCGCAAGATCCTGTAGCTCTAAGCCTTTTTTAGCGAACATTACCTTGTTAGCAGTGATGACATGACATTTATGTTCAACTGCACGCTTTAAATACGTAAATGCTGGCTCCTCATTCACGATTGCCTCAAACACAACCTGCATGCCCGGTTCAGCTAATACATCGTCCATACTAGTAGTCATCAAATGTGCTGTGCCTGGTACGCGTTCACGGCTAGCATCTGTCACTAAAATTTTTGCTACTTCTAACTCAATGCCTAATTTATGTCTAAGCTCTTCTCGCTTTTCGTTTAATATATGGTAAATCCCTTGACCTACCGTCCCAAATCCTAAAATCGCTGCCTTTATAGTTGCCATTCCTGTTATTCCCTCCAACTTACATTCCGCAGTTTCATTATATTTAAGCGTTAGCTTCATCCGTACTAATTCTGAATTGTGCACACGCCCCGTAAAGTAACTTGTATAAATATTTGATATTTCACTCTCAGTTATGAATAAATTTGTCTTATGGAGATAAACTGACAAGCACACAAATTCAAATAATTCAAAATTTAACTTAAAGAAAATTGTAACGCAAATACATACATTGCACAAGAAAAATCTTTCTAGGAAGGACATTTGTTTTCCCTAGACGTGCAGAAGAAATCGGTTTCATTCCCTTTATTATACGTTTTTTAAGATGTTCTATAATCTATGAACAATTATTGACGATTTTTTTATAAAAGGATTGTCTTTCTTCTATTATATATGTATGTTACAACATCTATAAAAATTGTTCTTTTGATAGATAATTATAAAATTATTTAAAAAACAGCTTACTCCCTTTTTTTGTTAATTAAAAAGCTCATTCCCTGTAGCAGCAGAGAATGAGCTCAAATATATGAGGGAGAATTAACTAGCTTTTATTAACAACTGATAACGATATTGTGTAATTGCTTGCTGAACAAGTTCTATCTCATCTCGTGTAAAATTTGGTATAGCATACGTACGTTCAACTAGCTGAAATGTGCCATATTTTAAATAGAACTCTGTTGCAGGTAGAGGAATATGACTTGCTCCATATTTTTCATATGCCTCAAAAACTTCTTTTACTGTATAGCCTTCCTCTTTTGCATAAACGTTCTCCTCAAAAGCAGAATGTCCAAAAATTTGTTGCCATTTACGTTCAACTGATGCCAGTATGTTTTGAATGGACATGTTGTTCACAAACACATGACCTTCATTTAGTTCATAAATAAGATAAGATGCAATGTTTTGTGCACTATAAACATTTCCCATTTCAAACACTCCTTTAACATCAGTTTTTTAGTGAAAGTAGCTGCTGGCTTGGCAGCTACTCCTATATATTTCAAAAGTGGGGGAGCACTTATGAAAACGAATGGAATCAAAGTATCATTTGGAGCACCGAATCAGGCAAAAATCGGTGCCGAAAATTAGTTCTAGGTTGGTAGCCTTTCGAACATTTAACTTATACCCTAGTATATAGCATGGTTTTATTTAAGTCAATAATACTTATAAAATTACTTGGTATTACTTATGGAAAATTTCTGATAACTTATCGAATGAGATAAGCGCTTGATGTAGCAACGTTTTACGCATTACCAAATGAGGCTTATCGAATGAGAAAATACGTAAACGCCACAACATTAGCCTATGTTTTATGCTTCAACCTTTTGTTGTGAAGCTGTTACTTGCTCAATAGCTTGTTCTAAATCTGCAATAATATCCTCTACTGCCTCTAAACCGATTGATAAGCGAATGAGCGACTCGGTTACACCAGTTTGAATTAGCTCTTCAGCTGATAGTTGCTGATGTGTAGTAGAAGCTGGGTGAATTATTAATGATTTAGCATCCCCTACATTAGCTACATGGGAGAATAATTTCACACTATCGATTAATTTACGCCCTGCTTCACGTCCACCTTTAATGCCAAATGTAAGCACAGAACCGAAGCCATTTCTTAAATATTTTTTAGCCAAATCATGTGTAGGGAAATCTTCTAAGCCATTATAATTTACATATTCCACAGATGGGTGGTTTTGTAAATATTCGGCTACTGCTAAAGCATTTTCATTATGTTTAGGGATACGCAAATGAAGCGTTTCTAAACCTTGTAAAAAATTAAAGGCTGCATCAGCACTTAATGTTGGTCCAAAGTCACGTAGTAATTGCACACGCAGTTTTGTAGCAAATGCAGCAGCTGCTGTGTCAATGCCATATCGTAAACCGTGATAGGAAGCATCTGGCTCAGTAAATCCTGGGAAACGACCACGAGTCCAATCAAATTTCCCTGCATCAACTACAACGCCACCTAAAGTAGTTCCATGTCCACCAATCCATTTTGTTGCGGAGTGAACGACAATATCGGCACCGAAATCAATTGGTGTAGAGCCATAAGGTGAAGCAAAAGTGCTATCAATAATTAATGGTAAGCCGCTTTCATGTGCAATGTTAGCCACTGCTTCAATGTCTAGTACTTTTAAACTTGGGTTACCGTAAATTTCAGCGAATACCGCTTTTGTTTTATCAGTGATGGCTGCTTTGAAATTCTCAGGATTTGTTTCATCTACAAAAATCGTTTTAATACCGTAGTTTGGTAGTGTATTGGCAAATAAATTATAGGTACCACCATATAAAGAGCTAGCGGCAACAATTTCATCCCCTGCTCCTGCAAGATTTAAAATTGAAAATGCGATAGCTGCTGCACCAGATGAAAGTGCCACTGCTGCTGTACCGCCTTCTAATAAAGCGACGCGTTTTTCAAAAACATCTACAGTTGGGTTCGTAATACGTGTGTAAATATTGCCAGCTTCCTCTAGGGCAAAAAGACGTTGCGCATGAGCAGTGTCTTTAAAAACAAAAGCCGTTGAGCGATATACAGGTACGGTGCGAGATCCTGTTACTGGGTCTGGCTCTTGGCCACCATGTAACAGCAATGTTTCTGGTTTAAAATTTGTCATTTTGTACCTCCAAATGGTTATTTTTTTACGATGGTACCGGAGATGAGGAGGATTTTTTAGTAGAAAACAAAAACCCCCTTCAGCTAAGAAGAGGGTTGCGGTTGCAAGTTTTCCTCCCCTTATCTGCCAGATCCAAGTAAGAATCTGTAGGAATTAGCACCTTAGCAAGTTCGTCACTTACTGGTTGCCGGGCATCATAGGGCCTATCCCTCCGCCGCTCTTGATAAGAGTATTGAGATTCAATTTCCATCGTTGTTACACAGTATAAACATAGACATTTTTTCTGTCAACACTAAAATTTTATTTTTTCCGAAACTTCAGTCTGCTTCTTTACGTAATATGAACGCATACACTATTTTAATATTTATTTAGAAAGGAGGATTTTTGTGATTAAAACCATCATTTTATTTATTATTGTTGGTTATATTATCGGCTGTTTTCATGGCTCTAAAGTGGCACAGTTTTTATCTGGGGTAGATTTAAAAAAGACTGGCCATGGGAATGCAGGTGCATCCAATGCAACCCTTTCCCTTGGATGGAAATACGGAGTACTAGTAGCGCTTATTGATATTGGTAAAGGTGTATTAGCAATAATCGGTGCACATTTCTTTCTTGCAGATGCAGCACAATACACAGAGGTACAAGTTTGGCTCTTCACCTATCTCATAGCAGCTGGTGTCATTCTAGGTCATAATTTCCCATTCCATATGGGCTTTAACGGGGGGAAAGGTACAGCCTCCATCATAGGGATATTGCTTGCTGTTGATTGGAAAATTGGTTTATTTGCACTTATTTTATTTGTCATTTTATCTTTTGCAACGAACTATTTAATTGTCGGCGTTTTAGAGTTTTATCTTGTTTTTTGTACAGCAACTTTTTTATGGATTCCTGGGATAGGTCCAACGATCATTGCTTTGCTACTTTTTGGAATAGCTATCATTTTGCATATTGAAAATATTAAACGATTAGTCAAAGGAACAGAGCCTAAAGTAACTTCAGCTTTTAAGAAAAAGCAATAATAATTTTTTGGATGTTTTTGTCTTTTTTATGACCATATATTTTCTCTTTATTTACTATTAATGCTGTAAAAACAGAGTATTTCACATACTAATTTTTTCTCCAATAAATAGACAAATTATTTTCTTAATAAAACATTTTACTGACCGATGTTATAGATAATAATCGTCATATTTATCGTAGAAAGGATGAGAAAATATGTCTACACTTCAACAAGCAGGCGAAAAACGTAATTTAAAGCCACTTTGGATTGCTTTAGCCTTTGCTTCATTAATCATCATTATTTTTTTACCTAATAACGGCGATTTACCTGTTGCGGGTCAACGGGCCTTAGCCATCTTAGCTTTCGCAGTCATCCTTTGGGTAACAGAGGCAGTTTCATATCCCGTCAGCTCTGCCATGATTATTGCACTGGTAACCGTTTTACTAGGACTGGCTCCGTCAATAGACGATCCAACAGCAGAATTAGGAACAGCAGGTGCTCTAAAATTAGCATTAAGCGGGTTTAGTAATTCTGCAGTCGCCCTGGTAGCCGCAGCTCTATTTTTAGCAGCAGCAATGCAAATCACCAACTTACATAAACGACTCGCCCTATGGATACTTTCACTTGTAGGGACTAAAACAAAAGCAATTGTTTTTGGTGCCATTTTAGTATCTATAGCACTCGCATTTTTTGTTCCTTCTGCTACAGCACGTGCTGGTGCAGTAGTCCCAATACTACTTGGAATGGTTGCTGCATTTGGTTTGCCGCGTGATAGCCGACTGGCTGCGTTACTTGTCATTACCTCCGTACAGGCCGTCTCCATTTGGAATATTGGGATTAAGACAGCAGCTGCTCAAAATATGGTCGCTTTAAATTTTATTCAAGAACAATTTAATGTGGATATTTCGTGGGGTGCCTGGTTACTCTACGCTGCCCCCTTCTCGATTATCATGTCTATAGCTTTATTTTTCATTATGATTTCTCTGATTAAGCCTGAGACTAGTAACATAGAAGGCGGTAAAGAGGTAATCAAAAAGCAGCTTGCAGAACTAGGCCCATTAAAAGCGCCTGAAATCCGTTTAATCATCACGTCAATGATTTTATTATTTTTCTGGGCAACTGAAGGCAAGCTACACCCATTCGACACAACAACAGTCACAATTATTGCTATCGCTATTCTATTAATGCCGAAAATCGGTGTTTATACATGGAAGGAAGTGGAGCCTCATATTCCTTGGGGAACCATTATCGTTTTTGCGGTAGGTATTATGCTAGGCACAGTATTATTGAATACGAAAGGTGCATCATGGTTATCTGACAAAGTATTTGGTTCACTCGGTCTAGATACTATGCCGATTCTAGCAACAATTGCATTGGTTACACTATTTAATATTCTTATTCACTTAGGTTTTGCCAGTGCGACAAGCTTAGCATCAGCGCTTGTACCTGTGTTTATCGTTTTGGCCTCCACATTAACGGCTAACGTTGACCAAGTTGGTTTCGTTATCGTACAGCAATTTGTGATTAGCTTTGGCTTCCTTTTACCAATTAGCGCACCGCAAAATATGCTTGCTTATGGTACAGGAGCATTTACAACAAAGGATTTCTTGAAATCTGGTATTCCATTAACCATTATTGGTTTCATCCTAGTACTTCTATTCTCTGCAACTTATTGGAAATGGATCGGATTATTGTAAATAGATAGAGCCCCTAAGTATTTTAATAGGTATCTGGATAAGACAGGTGAGCGGTTCTTCGAGGGACCCGAGCTGTTCTTCGAGGGACCCGAGCAGTTCTTCGAGGGACTCGAGCAATTCTTCGAGGGACCCGAGCAATTCTGGAGGGCACCTGAGCAGTTCTCTGGTGGACCCGAGCAATTCTGGAGGCACCTGAGCAGTTCTTCGAGGGACCCGAGAAATTTTTTGAGGTACCTGAGCCATTCTCTAAGCGACTTGATCAGTTCTCTGGGTCAACCCATACAGTTCTTTTGGGTACCATAATTAACACAAAAGCCTTGAAGGAATCATTAACTGTCCTACAAGGCTTTTATAAATCTATTCTATTATTTTGATAATGCTGCTTCCTTCATAGTACCACTTTTTGCATAATTCACATGCCATGAAAGCGCTTTCTCTAGATCGTGTGGAGTATGGTGTCCACCTGTTGCTTCATTAGCATCATTAAAATACTTCCATAATTGCTCACGGTATTCAGGATGTGCACAGTTATCAATAATTAGTGTGACCCGCTCTTTTGGTGCCAGTCCACGTAAATCAGCAACCCCCTGCTCTGTCACGATTACATCAACATCATGCTCTGTATGATCCACATGTGATACCATCGGAACGATACTTGAGATATTTCCACCTTTTGCATAAGATTTTGTAACAAAAATACCTAATCGTGCATTACGTGCAAAATCACCAGAACCCCCGATACCATTCATCATTTTTGTGCCTGAAACATGGGTTGAATTCACATTCCCGTAAATATCAACTTCCAGTGCTGTATTCACTGAAATTAGCCCGAGTCGGCGAATAATTTCTGGCTGATTGGAAATTTCCTGTGGGCGTAATACTAGTTTGTCAGCATATTTATCAAAATTACCGTAAACTCGGTTTCCAACTTCCTCTGACAGGGTAATAGAAGTAGCAGATGCAAAGCTTACTTTTCCGGCATCCATTAATTCGAATACAGCATCCTGTAGCACCTCCGAATAGACCTCTAAATTTTCAAACTCAGAGTCTTTGAAGCCCAATAATACAGCATTTGCCACGGAGCCTACTCCTGACTGGATTGGACGTAAACTTGTCGTTAAACGGCCTACTTTAATTTCATCACGAAGGAAGTTTAATAAATGATTGGCCATAATATCTGTTTCTTCATCAGCTGGAACTATTGTTGATGGCGCATCTAAAATGTCTGAAACTACAATACCCTTTACCTTCTCTAAATCTAGTGGAATACCAATTGTGCCAAGTCTATCTGAAGCCTTTTGTAATAGAATTGGATCACGTTTTCCTTGTGGTCCTGGAACAAAAATATCATGTACTCCCTCTAATGCATCTAGCTGAGCCACATTCAACTCGATAATTACTTGATCGGCCTCTTGTACAAAAATCGGAGAATTACCAACTGAAGTTGTAGGAATTAGTAAGCCATCTTCTGTAATAGCAGCCGCTTCAATAATCGCAAAATCAATAGGACCTATAATGCCCTGACGTACCAATTCTGCATTATGTGAAAGATGCGCATCTACAAACATAATTTCACCGCTGTTGATCTTATTACGAATTCCTGCGTCCGCCTGGAAAGGGCCACGTTTACGAATAACGCCAGCTTCAGCTAAGTATTGGTCAACTTCTGGGCCTAATGATGCACCTGTATATACATCTACCTGAAAGCTCTCTTTTTTAGCTTTTTCAACAAGTGCAAGTGGCACAACTTTAACATCACCAGCACGTGTAAAACCACTCATCCCAAGTACCATACCATCCTTAATCCAAGATGCTGCTTCTTCTGCTGTGGCAACCTTGCTTCGCAGCTGTTCATTACGAAGCTTTTTCGCTAACTTTTCTTCCATTGCTTATTCCTCCATCCCACTTTACTTTTGTTCAACTAGATTACTTGGTAGATATTCCGTTGCCATTTCCAAACATTAGAAGTTCAACCAAATAAACTGTCGCATAAATAATATTATACTATTTAGAATATTTAATCTATATCAAAGAAAATATTTCGTTTTTCGAGAAATTTTATGCATTTATAAATTATCCAAAAATAATTTAAACGCCCAATACATTCGATTTTGAAGAAAAAGCGTGATATGCTTTTCATATATATAAGGGGAAAAGGAGAATATTAAATGGTTAAAGATTTATTACGCAACCACTCTTCAGTTCGTATTTATGACGGTAATCCAATTTCTAAGGATATCATAGAGGAGTTAATTACTACTGCGCAAATGGCTGCTACATCTCATTTTGTACAAGCTTATAGCGTTATTTGGGTAACAGATGAGGAGAAAAAGGAACAGCTCGGCTTGCTCTCCGGTAACCCTCGTCAATATGAAACCTCTGGCGCTGCATTTGTCTTTTGTGTGGATTTTAAACGTCTACAAATGGCTGGTAAACTAGAGGGTGTGGAAATTGTAGCAGATACAGCCGAAAACGTGCTTGTTGGGGTTGCAGATGTATCATTATTTGCTCAAAACTTTGTCATTGCCGCAGAATCAATGGGATACGGTATTTGCTATATTGGCGGTGTTCGTAATAAACCAGCTGAAATAAGTGAGTTATTGAATTTACCCGATTATGTTTTCCCACTTTTCGGCTTAACAATTGGGGTTCCGGCTCGCCGTAATGAAGTAAAGCCTCGATTACCAGTCGCTGCTATCCTACATGAAAATGAATACAATGTACAACAATATGATGAGCTTTTACCAATTTATAACGAAACACTAGAAGCTTATTATAATAGCCGTTCTTCGAATAGAAAAATTGACAACTGGACAAAGCAAATGGCTGATTTTTTAATTGAACAACGTCGTCCGCATATTAATGAGTTCTTAGCTAAAAAAGGTTTTAATTGGAAATAGCATTCAAGATAGATTCCATTGGTGGGGTTACTATCGTATGATATTAACTCCACTTTTTTATATGAAAATACCTCATCATGTTGCAATTAGTATTTTTGTCTCTCTTATTATGTTAAATTAAGGTACAAATTAAACGAAAAGACTCTTTCCTTTTCCAACATTTCCATTCATATTAATAGAGGATGACTTTACGTGGAAAGGAGCTTTTTTCTAATGTCCCATGTCAATAAACACCTTGCTCGTACCTTAGAACAACAGCATAAACGAAGTGTTAGAGGTTTATTTTTAAAAATTCAAGACTTAAACAATAAATGTACGTTATTAAGAAAGAGGCTAGAACCTCAGATAGATATGGCTGTTTATCAGAATGCTATTGATTATGTCAATGAATTTATTTCCCATACCACGATTCTCAATTTAAAATTTATTACCAATACACAAAACTTAGAAGTATTAGTATTACATACACTTTTATTATCATATGTATTAGAAAATGAAGATCCGCGTTCTTTTGAATATGAACAAAAGCTACTTCATGAATATATTCAGGAAATTTTCGACTTAAACGAGCATGCAAAAACACTTTTTATGAATCATCAGGAAAAGATGCTTTACTATATTCAATCCCAACCAACATAAAAAAGACGATCTCGCAGTATATTTGCAACTAGATCGTCCTTTTTGAGTATATTTTTATTGTAGACCTTTAATAATAAGCGTTCGGACAGGTAGGAACTGCTCCCCTGTATCACCATAAGTAAGAATGACTTCATCACCTTCTTGTAAATAAATTGAAAGTGGTTCCGTCTCCGCACTCACTAAATAATTCTCCCCATTACTTAATAAAAACGAGACAATGGTAAAGTCACCTAAACGCTCTTTATATACACGTAATACTTTCCCACTAGCATTTTTTTCAGTTGCATTTGAACTGCCATCTACCGTATTTCCTCCACGGCTCAGTGCTGTTTTATATAGTTTTAGTGCCTCTTTAGGAGTTGTTGCATAAACTGAAATTTCAGGATTTGCTGCAGAGACAATGAAATAGTTTTGTAAAAAACCATTTGAATCAAGCACTGCAGTTAACCAGCTAGCTTCCCCGTAAAAGTTATATAATACAGGCATTTCACCAGACCATTTTTTCTCGATAAATTTTTTCTCGATAATTTGTAAATTCCCTTGTGAATCCATATAAGATGAATCTAAATTTCCAGTATAGTAAGTTGCTTGACCTGTTCTAGCATTTGTTAAAGAATAACCAAGCATCGAATCGACACCCTCTTTAGGACTCGTAAAGTCTGTGAAATAATACATATCACCTTTTTCATCGAAAACCGGGCTAACATTTGATTCTGTTCCTTCATCTGAAGGAAGCTTTACATCCTTTTTACCAAACTTACTGTTCCAAAATCCATGAACATAATTTCCAAAGTAGCTGTTTTGTAAACTCACGGTCTCAGGTGAAACAGCTCCATCAATAAATTCTGGAACATCCTCTAACTTTACTACTTCGGATTTTCCTGTTAACGCATCCACCAATACAATCCCTTTTACATCAAAGCCATTACGTGCTGAAACAAATTCACCATAGGAACGAATGTAATAAGGCTTACCATCATCATCTACTTCAAGTTGTACATCTCCATAGAAAATAAGGAGTGGATGCTGGAGACGAATATGACGCTCTAAATTTGAATTTAAGTAAGCTGAAGGCACATACTTCATTGCTTGCTCTACAAATTTTGGATTATCTGCTGAATCTGTGGCACTCATCATAAAATAACCTGGAGTAGAGCCACCATTCATCCATTTAAAAAAGCCAGAAAATTCAACTGGAGCAATATACACATACTCACCATTTACTTTTTGAATTTGTAAGCGCCCTAATTCATAATAGCTCGTATTCGGCACTTGACCAAATGCTTTCTTCATTTTATTACGTGCAAATTTTGGAGGTACACTAGCTGGTGTTTGTGTTTCATCAAACGGCTTTATCTCTACCTCTTCCTTCATTTCTGCTGATGTAAATTTGTCGTTAGCATTCCATAAAGGAGCTGATAATACATATATAGCGACCCCTAAACTAGCTAAAAATAATACACCTTTTATCTTTCTTTCAATACCACTTGCAAGGAATGCCCCGCCTAATGTTAATAGAATAATAGCTGGCCAAAATGCAAGCCAGTTTACATCCATCTTTGTGACATATACTGTGATGCCAGTAGCTAGAAACCCTAGTACAAAGACACCTATAAAAAAGTAACCAATTACTTTTTTTGATTTTCCATCTTCTCGCTTCTTCGTAATAAGCGGTGTTAATAAAATACTCGCAATTAGTGCAATGACTGCTGAAGCTATTAATAGCTTGGTCATTTTATTCACCCTTTCTTAGCTAACTATCTACTTATTTACGGCTGCATTCGTAAAAAGTTTCATACATTGCCTGAGGAACGTGCCTTCTTAATTAATGATTTTTATTAAAAAAGAGGACTTTATAAAGGAAATTTTAACATAGATAAAGAATTTCAATGAAAAGGAGATGAAATAGTTGTTTAAAAAATTTTTAATTCCTGTCATCGCTGTGTTTGGTTTTTATTATATTTTTTTCTACTCCCATATAGAAGATAATCTAAAGCTAATCTTTAAAGTTATCCCTATGCTATTAATTATTATTTTAGCTGCTTCTCAAAAAGGCTCTAAAAAGTACCAGCTACTAATTGTTGTTGGTCTTGCTTTTTGTATGGTGGGTGATTATACATTACAGTGGTTTCTCATTGGACTAACAAGTTTCTTAGTCGGTCATATTTTTTATATCTTTGCCTTTTCGTCTACTAATGAACGCCAAGTACCAGCATGGGCAAAAGTAATTTTACTTGTTTATGGGGCAAGTATGGCTGTGTGGATTGCTGGAACGGTGCTTTCCTCCGGGGATATTGTCCTAGGTATTGCAGTAATCGCATATATATCCATAATCTTATTGATGGGTTGGACTGCCATTCGCACAGGTTCCACTTTTGCGATAATCGGGGCGCTGTTATTTATCGCATCGGATTCCTATTTAGCTATTAATAAATTTGTAATGCCCCTATCCTTTTCACATGAGATAATTATGCTGACCTATTACAGTGCTCAATTACTTATAGCTTTAAGCATCCTTCAATATTCCGAAATCCGAAGTAAAGTGTTACAATAAAATCAATTATGCCTCGGCATAATTGCGTCCTGAATCGCTTTGTGCTTAGGACCGCAGATGTTTTTTGTGCGAAAGCGCAGTGCTAACGAAGCGTCCGATCCCGTGAAATCTGCTGGGGCTTTGGGCTAACTTGATGTTGGTCTCTCAGTCGAGTGTTGTTGTTGTTGTTGCTGTCGCTTCGCTTTCGCACAGATAAAACCATGTTGCTGTCGCTTCGCTTTCGCACAGATAAAACCATGTTGCTGTCGCTTCGCTTTCGCACAGATAAAACAGTGTTGCTGTCGCTTTGCTTTCGCACAGATAAAACCATGTTGCTGTCGCTTCGCTTTCGCACAGATAAATTGCCACAGGGCGTGACGTTCTTAGACTTTGGACACCCGCTTATAGAAATTAAACATATACATTAGGAGGCAATACTTTATGAAAGAACAAGTAATCGAGCGATTAATTCGTTATGCAAAAATTGATACACAATCCGACTTTACAAGCGAAACAACTCCTTCTACACAAAAGCAATATGATTTATTGCACGTTCTTAAAGACGAACTAGCTACAATAGGCTTAACGGATATTACATTAGATGAAAATGGTTATTTATTTGCTACTTTAGAGGCAAATACAGATAAAGAAGTACCGACTATCGGCTTCTTAGCACATGTCGATACAGCTACTGATTATACGGGTACAAATGTCAATCCACAGCGTATTGATAATTATGACGGCGGAAATATTCAGTTAAATGAAAATTTAGTAATGTCACCAACAGATTTTCCAGAGCTTAAAAATTATGTAGGGCAGACATTAATCACAACAGATGGTACTACATTATTAGGCGCAGATGATAAAGCTGGTATTGCAGAAATTATGACGGCAATGGAATACCTTAAAAACAACCCTTCTATTAAGCATGGTAAATTACGTGTAGCCTTTACGCCAGATGAAGAAATTGGCCGTGGTCCACATAAATTTGATGTAGCTGCTTTTGGAGCCGATTATGCTTATACGATGGATGGCGGACCACTTGGCGAGTTACAATATGAGAGCTTTAATGCTGCAGGTGTAAAGATTGTGACAAAAGGTACTAGTGTACACCCTGGTTCTGCAAAAAACAAAATGGTCAATGCTATCACAATGGCTATCGCCTTCCAAAATGAAATGCCTGCTGATGCAGTACCAGAAAAAACAGATGGCTATGAGGGCTTTATTCACTTAATGGGCTTTAAAGGAGCTATCGAGCATACAGAGCTTTCCTATATTGTACGTGACCACGATCGTCAAAAGTTTGAGGACAATAAGCAGCTTATGCTTGACGCAGCGGCCAAAATTAAAGCTCAATTTGGCGAGGATGCATTAAACATTACTATTGAAGATCAATACTATAATATGGGTGAAAAAATTGAACCTGTAAAAGAAATTGTTGACATAGCACGTACAGCAATGGAAAAATTAGATATTACACCGATTACTTTACCGATCCGTGGTGGTACTGATGGCTCACAGCTATCTTATATGGGCTTACCAACACCAAATATTTTTGCTGGTGGCGAAAATATGCACGGTAAATATGAATATGTATCTGCTGAAACAATGGAAAAGGCGACACAGGTTATTATTGAAATTGTTCAGCTATTTGAACAGCAAGGAAAATAATATATAATTTTAATTACGAAGAAGGGCTTGGTCCTTTCTTCGTAATTTTTTCAGCATCAATTTCGCCTTGGCGTAATTGTAGCTGCTGCTGTACAAAGATAAATAACTGAATTTTCGAATTACATATTAACATTTCACTTACGAATTATTAACTCAAATTGAGGTGACTTCTTTGAAAGAAATTGCATTAGGTATTTTGGCTTCCCTATTTTTTGCTGTTACATTTATCTTAAATCATGCAATGGAGATGCAGGGTGGTAGCTGGTTATGGAGCGCATCTCTTCGTTATTTCTTTATGCTTCCGTTTTTACTCGTAATTGTCTTCTACAGAAGGGGCTTTCCCCAATTATCTGGCGAAATGAAAGCACAGCCTATCGCATGGCTACTATGGAGCTTTGTTGGTTTCGTATTATTTTATGCACCTCTTACATTCGCAGCAGCCTTTGGTCCAGGATGGCTGGTTTCTGGAACATGGCAGTTTACAATCGTTGCTGGTGTATTACTTGCTCCCCTCTTTGTTTCGATCGTAGCGGGAAAAACAGTGCGTCAAAAAATACCACTTATCTCATTACTGATTTCATGTGTTATTTTAGCTGGCATTTTGCTTATTCAAATACCGCAGGCACAATCTGTTCCAATGAAAAGCCTAATGCTTGGCATCCTGCCTGTTGTAGTCGCATCGTTTGCTTACCCTCTTGGCAATCGCAAAATGATGGAAATATGTGGAGGTCGTATTGATACATTTCAGCGAGTTCTCGGTATGACAATAGCTTCTATGCCAGCATGGATTATTATGGCTATCTATGCCCTGGCAACAGTTGGGCTACCTTCAATAAATCAAATGCTGCAATCTTTGCTTGTCGGTATCAGCTCAGGCGTTATTGCCACAATCTTATTCTTCATTGCGACCGACCGAGTACGAGACCATCAAGGTAAACTTGCAGCAGTTGAAGCAACACAATCGACTGAAATTCTTTTCGTTATTATTGGTGAAGTATTATTACTCGGCATTACCTTCCCGGACCCAATTGCTTTAGCAGGTCTAGGTGTCATTATTGTGGGTATGCTTTTACACAGCTACTATACAATGGTGCTAGGGAAAAAAGGTGCTAATCAACAATCTACCTCTCATAACAGCTCTACTCTGTGATGTACATTCATACTGTTGAAAAATTTCAATCCCTATAGCCATGTATTTTATCTTTTGTTGAAGGCAATAAAAGCCCTAAAATTAAACAGGTGAGGAAAAACAATTCTTTTTCCTCACCTGTTTTTCCTTTCACTCTTCAAGCAAAGTAAAGGAATTGTTATTCATAGGACCTTAGTTCGCTGCTATATCCCTTAATATAACCATAGCCTGGTGCAAAAAATTCACCATAGGACGTTTCCACCACATTGTTAAATGTTCCTGATGATTCTGTGAATGTGTAATGAATGGCACGAACAAACCCTTCATTTTTCATTCCGTTCTCTATTCTAGTCACTTTTGAGCCTTCTGTAACTGGCTTATCAAAAATATATTTGATACCATCCTTTTCATAACTAAAGGTTTGTTCTGTTTCAAGATAGTCAATGAACTGATTGTTGCTCTGCGCTTCAAAACGATTATTAGCCGTTTTCTTGTATACACCATTCGTATACACTAGTTGTTGAAGCGTATCATTTGGTAAGAAAGATGTTGTAATAACCGGTGATTCGTTCGGTTTTATGGTAGCTAGG
>Ga0213825_1000908_pt1 | contig 21320 bp, 16 predicted proteins | sample MC6MC0900MG_FD_179896 | JGI IMG/M metagenome (GOLD analysis project Ga0213825, IMG submission 179896) | Enriched soil aggregate microbial communities from Iowa State University, Ames, United States - MC6-MC0900-MG | ecosystem: Environmental > Terrestrial > Soil > Unclassified | place: USA: Iowa... | reverse complement strand
GCGGAATAGCTCAGCTGGCTAGAGCATTCGGTTCATACCCGAAGGGTCGTAGGTTCAAGTCCTATTTCCGCTACCATATTTCAAAAGTAAATAAATTGCCAAATAACATGCTGGAGTGGCGGAACTGGCAGACGCACAGGACTTAAAATCCTGCGGTGGTTAAACACCGTACCGGTTCGATTCCGGTCTTCAGCACCAAATAACGCGGGGTGGAGCAGTTGGCAGCTCGTCGGGCTCATAACCCGAAGGTCGTAGGTTCAAGTCCTGCCCCCGCAACCATGTGGCGGAATAGCTCAGCTGGCTAGAGCATTCGGTTCATACCCGAAGGGTCGTAGGTTCAAGTCCTATTTCCGCTACCATATTTTAAAAGTAAATAAATTGCCAAATAATATGCTGGAGTGGCGGAACTGGCAGACGCACAGGACTTAAAATCCTGCGGTGGTTAAACACCGTACCGGTTCGATTCCGGTCTTCAGCACCAAATGACGCGGGGTGGAGCAGTTGGCAGCTCGTCGGGCTCATAACCCGAAGGTCGTAGGTTCAAGTCCTGCCCCCGCAACCATAAAAATGGATTGAATATATATTCAATCCATTTTTTTTCTAAAAAAATTCAGTTAATTTATATTAATATTTAATTAATTGAATTTATAAAATGAAGTTTTAAAATAGGTTTAAATATAAGTATATTAATTAATTAGATTTATATGAAAAATATTTTCCCCATGAAACCTTTTTTAATTATTATTCATGACATAAAAACATAGTAGACTAAGTTAAGAAAATTAAGAGGTATAGATTTACTAAAGCCATACTATACGCTGAATAACTGAATAATTTAGAACTATAAACTAAAAAGGAAAAGAGAGATAAAATGGAGTTTATTGTAATAATTTTTTTTATGCAAGCTCCATCAAATTACATTTATTTCCAATAGTCATTGATATAATGAACCTGTAAAAAAAATACAGGTGGGTGAAATTATTATGCAATATGGAGAGAATATTAGGACATATAAAAGAGTAAAAAGCAGTATGGTTATTAGTAATGATAGGGATGGTGACGGAGTAAGAATAGTAGCAAAGAGTATTATGTTTTTCTGTGTTGCTATTTTAGTTAGCAGAGTAATAATGATAAATAAATCTGCACCTTTTGGAGTTGCATTTTTACTTACAATATTATTTTTAGGAGATAACAGATTATCTTTATTTGTTGGGCTAGGGGCTATATTGGGATACATAACTACAATAGGGACACTAGAAAATTCTTTAATGTATATAACTATAGTTCCAACTTTGATTATAATATGTTTAATTTTAAATAGTTTTATAAAAAAGAAAATTCAAAAGTTCGTTATTATAGGAGCAACTTTAATAATGATTTTTGCATATACTATGTTAGTAAATCAGTATACACTAATGTTGGCACTTGGTAATACTGCATTAGAAGGAGTAAGCATAATACCTGTATACTTAATATTAGAGTATAGTATAAATAGTTTCAAAAAGATAAGAACAAAGCATTTGTTTTCAAATGAAGAAATAGTTTCTATGAGTATATTAATAGCTTTAATAATCGCAGGTACTTGGGGAGTTGAAATTTTCAATATATCAATTTTAAGTGTATTAAGCATTGCATGTGTATCTATTATAGGTTATGTTTGTGGTACAAGCATAGGTGCTACAGCAGGAATTGCTATGGGTGTAATTGTGGGAATGTCTAGCCAGAATATTTTTGGTTATGCAACAGTTTTGGGTGTATGTGCTTTAACTTCAGGAATATTTAGAGAAGGTGGAAAGTTAGTTTCAGCTTTAGCATCATTTATAGTATTTTGTATAATGAAGATTTATATAGCTACTTATATGCCAGAGGGAATTTCACAATTTATATTGGCAGAAGGGATTTTATCTACAGCATTATTTATAGTTATACCTAATGGGATATATGAAACCATATCTGGTGAGTTAGATGTAGAGAAAAAAAGTAAAAGATATGAAGAAGGATATGTTAATAAAGTAAAAGCAATTTTCACAGATAGGTTAGATAAATTTTCTGAGGTGCTTTTAAATATGGCTGGTACATTGAATAATTTAGCTGATAATGATAAGCTAGATATGAATAGTAAAAGTAGTGGGCTTATAGAAAATTTAGCTAATAGAGTATGTAATAACTGTGATACATGTGGTATATGTTGGGGAAGAGAAATGATAAGTACCTATAAGGCTTTTGGAGAACTTTTAGAAAGTGTTCAGAATAAAACTAACATTTTTCCACAGTTATTAGAAAAGAAATGTATAAGGAAGGCTTCACTAATAAGAAATACAGAAGATATTACAAATAAATTTATCATAAATGAAATGTGGAGAAGTAGATTAGCAGAGGGTAGAGAATTAATTGCAAATCAATTCAATAACATGGCTAAGTCTGTAGATGAAATTATGGAAGAGTTTTCATCGGACTTTAATGAAGATAAGGATTCAGAAAAAAAGATTATAAGAATTCTAGAAAAGTACGATATAGAAGTTGAAGATGTATTTGCTATAAAAGATAAGAATGAAAGATTGAATATACAGATAACCTGTGATTCTTGCAATGGAAGAAATTTATGTGTAAAGAAAATACTCCCTTTAATTAATGATTGTGTAGATTATAAAATGAAATTAAAAGCTGATGGTTGTAAGATTAATCCTATAACGAATAAGTGTACTGCTATGTTTGAAGAAGTGCCTAAGTTTGGAGTAACTACTAGTGTATCGAGGATATGCAAAGATGGACAAACTATCTTTGGTGATAATTTTAATTTTGGAGAAGGATATGATGGTAGCTACATGATGGTGATTAGCGATGGAATGGGATCAGGCCCACAGGCAGGAAGAGAAAGTAAGGCTGTAGTTGAACTAATTGAGAAATTTACAGGTGCGGGCTTTAGCAGAACTACAGCTATAAATACAGTTAATTCTATAATGAGTCTTAAATTTTCAGAAGATGAAAAATTCTCTACAGTAGATTTGAGTGCTATTGACTTGTATAGTGGAGAAGTAGATTTTATGAAGGTAGGAGCAGTAGCGAGTATTGTAAAGAGTGGCGACACCATAGATATTATTAAATCTAGAAGTTTACCTATTGGAATACTAGATGAAGCAGATATAGAGATTCATAGTAAGAAAGTAAAAAATGGTGATCTGATTGTTATGTTAACAGATGGAGTTACAGACTGTGATGAAGAATCTAGTGGAAAGGTAGATTGGATATTAGATTATTTATGTAGAAATGATAATGTGAGTCCAGAGGAAATATCTAAGGGTATAATTAATGAAGCAAAGAGAATAGGGAAAAATAAGATTAAGGATGATATGACGGTTATGGTTTCTAGAGTTCACACAGCTTAATTTGGATTAAGTAAGTTAGAAAGTTAATTATAACTAATTTTATGTTAGTTATAATTAAAAAAGTGAAGAAGTGTGTAAACATTTCTTCATTTTTTTATTATATTTGTTTTAAAATTCTTACATTTATGATATTATGACTTAAAACTATATTTTTAGGAAGTGTTTTTATGAGTGAGAAAGATTGGGCAAAAGTACATAATAATAGCATGAGAAATGAAGTTATTAAAACTATTGAAGAAAATGGAATGTTAAATAAGGGAGATAAAGTTATTGTTGCCTTATCTGGAGGTCCTGACTCTATAAGTTTATTGCATGTGTTGTCTACATTAATAGATGAGTATAATATAAAGCTATACGCAGCTCATGTGAATCATATGTTAAGAAGCAGTGAATCTGATGAAGATGAAGCTACTTGTAGAAGGTTTTGTCAAGAAAACAATATTGAATTCTTTAGCAAGTCTGTAGATATAAACTATATGGCTAGTGAAAATAGTATCTCCACAGAGATGGCTGGTAGAGATGCAAGATATGAATTTTTTGAAGATCTTCTAAAAAAACTTAACGCAAATAAAGTTGCTTTAGCTCATAATCTTAATGATCAAGCAGAAACGGTGCTTATGAGGTTGATGAGAGGAACTGGAATAGAAGGGCTTATAGGAATTAAACCTGTAAGAGATGAAGTATATATAAGACCAATAATAAATGTGAGTAGACAAGAAATAGAGGGTTACTGTAAAGAAAATAATCTTCCGGCAAGAATAGATCATACAAATTATGAGACTATATATTCAAGAAACAAGATTCGATTAGAATTGATACCTTATATCCAACAAAACTTTAATTCAGATATAATAACAACTCTAAATAGAATGTGTGAATTGATGAAACGTGATGAGGATTATATTCAAGAAAATGTAATCAAAGTTTTTCAAAAATATTGTGATATAGGAGAAGATAAGGTTATAATATATAAAGATGCATTTTATCTTCATCCATCTTTAGTAAGTAGAGTTATAAGAAAGGCTCTGTTACAAGTTAAAGGGGATATAAATAATATTCAAAGCATACATATCGATAATATTATAAACTTACAGAAATCTAGTACAGGAAAGTTTACAACTGTTCCAAAAGAAATATTAATCAAGAATGTATATGGAAATATTGAAATAACGATGCAAAAAAAACAATGCAAAGTTGATATAGATACTATTTTAAATCTTAATATGGGTAATAATTATATTGAGGAGCTGGGACTTAAAGTATACATAAGATGTATAGATGGTGACAAAAAAATGAATTTTAAATCTAATGATAACATAAAATATTTTAATGGTACTAATATAAAAAATATAACATTAAGATTTAGAAAGAATGGGGATAGATTTTCTCCTCTTGGGATTAAAGGTAGCAAGAAGTTAAAGGACATATTTATAGATTTAAAGATTCCAAGGGAAGAAAGAGATCTTGTACCACTGCTTTGTTTTGATGAAGATATTTCATGGATAATAGGATACAAAATAAGTGATAAGTTTAAAATCCATGAAGGAATAAAAAATATTATAGAAGTAAGATTGGAAAGGCAGGAAAAACATGAATAAGGACATTAAGGAAGTTTTATTAACTGAAGAGGTTTTGTCAGAAAAAATTAAAGAAATAGGAGCTAAAATATCAAATGAATATGTAGGGAGAGACTTAATTGTCCTTGGTATTCTAAAGGGTTCAGTAATGTTTATGGCTGATTTAATGAAAAACATTACTATACCTTGCAAGATGGATTTTATGGCTGTATCTAGCTATGGAGATGCTACACAGTCTTCAGGAATAGTAAAAATAATAAAGGATCTTGACTTTGAAATAAAAGGTAAGGATGTGTTAATAGTAGAAGATATTATAGATAGTGGAGTAACTCTAAAATATCTTATGAAGTACTTAGGTGCTAGAAATCCAAGAAGTCTTGAAATAGCATGTTTACTTAATAAACCTGAAAGAAGAAAGGAAGAGTTAGAGGTTAAATATCTTGGCTTTGATGTTCCGGATTACTTCTTAGTAGGGTATGGTCTTGATTATGCTGAAATCTATAGAAATCTTCCTTATATAGGAATACTAGATGAGCATGTATATATGAAGGAATAAAGTTTTATACTATATAGATATTAAGCTTATTTATTATTTAAAAAAGAACAGAATAGTAGTTCATTAATAATTAATATTATTAATGTTGTAAAGGAAAAACTCATATGATAGAATTTTTAGTGATATTGAACCATAGAGAGAGGGGGGCTTTAAATGAAAAAAATTTCTAGTGCAACAATTTGGTTTTTAGTGTTAATACTAGTTATATTTTCTGCACTGTCATTATTCGATAGTACAGGAAGTCTTAAAGAAATAAGTGTAACAGAATTTGAAAAATATATGCAACAAAAACAAGTAACAGCTATACAAACATCATCTGATGGTACATCAGTGAGAGGTAAATTAAGCGATGGTACCGAATTCAGTGTAAATATTTTACAATCGAGGTATTCTCAAATAATTCAAGCAAATCCTAACCCTGATATGAATGAAAAATATGATCCACCTGCTACAGTACCAGTTTGGATGAGAATTTTACCTACACTTCTTGTGATAGGCATGGTGGTATTATTCTGGATAATGTTTATGAATCAGTCCAGTGGAAGCGGTGGCGGTGGCGGCCGTGGAGTTATGAGTTTTGGTAAAAGTAAAGCTAAGATGGCGGTACCTTTAGAAGGGGATAAAAAAGTTACATTTAAGAATGTAGCTGGAGCTGATGAAGAAAAGCAAGAACTTGAAGAGATAGTAGATTTTCTTAAAAATCCTAAGAGATATATGGAAGTAGGGGCTAGAATTCCAAAAGGAGTACTATTAGTTGGTCCTCCGGGAACAGGAAAAACTCTTTTAGCAAAAGCAGTAGCTGGAGAAGCTGGAGTACCGTTTTTCAGTATATCAGGATCAGACTTCGTTGAAATGTTTGTAGGAGTTGGAGCTTCAAGAGTTAGAGACTTATTTGAACAAGCGAAGAAGAACTCTCCTTGTATAATCTTTATAGATGAAATTGATGCTGTAGGTAGACAAAGAGGTGCTGGTATGGGTGGCGGACATGATGAAAGAGAGCAAACTTTAAACCAACTTCTTGTTGAAATGGATGGATTTGGTGTAAATGAAGGCATAATAATGGTGGCTGCTACAAATAGACCAGACATTTTAGATCCAGCTCTTTTAAGACCAGGTAGATTTGATAGACAGATAGTTGTTGGTGTACCTGATGTTAAAGGAAGAGAAGAAATATTAAAGGTTCACTCTAAGAATAAACCTTTAAATGAAGATGTAGATTTAAGAATACTTGCAAAGAGAACACCAGGATTTACTGGAGCAGACCTTGAAAATCTAATGAATGAATCAGCTTTATTAACTGTTAGAGCTAGAAGAAAAGTTATAACTATGGAAGAGCTAGAAGAATCAATAACTAGAGTAATGGCTGGACCAGAAAAGAAATCTAGAGTTATTAGTGATAAAGATAAGAATTTAACTGCATACCATGAAGCCGGTCACGCAGTAGTATCTAAATACTTACCTAATTCCTATGCTGTGCATGAAATTAGTATTATTCCAAGAGGTATGGCAGGCGGATATACTTTACATCTACCTAATGAAGATACAGCATATACATCTAAGTCTAAACTTAGAGATGATATGGTTGGTCTTTTAGGAGGAAGAGTTGCAGAAGCATTAATTCTTGGAGATATAAGTACAGGAGCAAAAAATGATATAGATAGAACAACATCAATAGCTAAGAAGATGGTTATGGAATATGGTATGACAGATGCTCTAGGACCTATATCTTTTGGAAAAGATGATGGTGAAGTATTTATGGGAAGAGACTTTGGAAGAACAAGAGACTTCTCAGAAGAGGTTGCATCTAAGATAGATAGAGAAATTAAAGCTTTAATTGATGAGGCTTATGAGAGAACAGAAACTATTCTTAAGGAGAATATAGATAAACTTCATGATGTTGCAAAAGCTTTACTTGAAAGAGAAAAACTTACTGCAGAAGAATTTAATGCAATAATGGAGGGAAAAACTCTTGCAGAGTTTGATGCGGAAAGAATTGTATTAGATTCTCCGAAAGAAGAAAATGATGTTCCAGTAGAAGAAAATAGTGTTAGTTCTAATGAAAAGTTTAAGGACTGGAATGTAGAAGCTCTTAATGATGAAGTGTCAACAGATGAAAATCCAATAGAAGAAAAAACTTCAGACAATGAGAGTAACACATATAAGGAAAGTTAATATATTGTTTTAAAAGCACAGCTATTGCTGTGCTTTTTTTATAAAAGTAATTATGTTATAATGAACTTAAAAATAGAAGAATATTGAAAAAATAGTACAAATTAATGTAATATTTAGGAGGTTAATTTATGAAAACTGATATTGAAATTGCTCAAGGTTCAAAGATGATACCAATTTTAGAGGTAGGTAAAACATTAGGTTTAACTGAGGATGATTTAGATCTTTATGGAAAGTATAAAGCAAAGATGTCTCTAGATGTTCTTGAGAGTAGAAAAGATAAGGAAGATGGGAAACTTATATTAGTTACAGCAATTAACCCAACTCCAGCAGGAGAAGGAAAATCTACAGTAACTATAGGACTTGGTCAAGCGCTTTGCAGCTTAGGTGAAAATGCTGTCATAGCATTAAGAGAACCCTCATTAGGACCAGTTTTTGGAGTTAAGGGAGGTGCTGCAGGTGGCGGTTATGCTCAAGTAGTACCAATGGAAGATATAAACCTTCATTTTACAGGAGATATGCATGCTATTACAACAACAAACAATTTGTTAGCTGCGGCTATAGATAATCATATTCATCAAGGAAATGAACTTCGAATAGATTCAAGAAGAATTATATTTAAAAGGGTTTTAGATATGAATGATAGAGCTCTTAGAAATATAGTAGTTGGTATGGGTGGTAAGCCAAATGGATTCTTAAGGGAAGATGGATTTACAATTACTGTTGCTTCTGAGATTATGGCGATATTATGTTTATCTAACAATCTTATGGATCTTAAAGAGAGATTTGGTAAAATCCTTGTAGCATATGATCTTGATGGAAATCCAATTTATTGCAGGGACTTAAAAGTTGAAGGTGCAATGGCTATGTTGATGAAGGATGCTATAAAACCTAACTTAGTACAAACATTAGATAATACTCCAGCAATAATTCATGGAGGACCTTTTGCTAATATAGCTCATGGTTGTAATAGTATACTTGCAACTAAAATGGCATTAAAGCTAGGAGATTATGCTATTACTGAAGCTGGATTTGGTGCAGACTTAGGAGCGGAAAAATTCTTTGATATTAAATGTAGGTATGGAGAATTAAAACCAAGCTGTGTAGTTATAGTTGCAACAATTCGTGCATTAAAACATCATGGTGGAGTTAAAAAAGAAGAATTAAATACTCCAAATGTGGAAGCATTATCTAAAGGTGTTGTTAACCTAGAGAAACAAATAGAAAACATACAAAAATTTAATGTTCCAGTAGTTGTAGCTATAAACAAATTCATATCAGATAGTGATGAAGAAGTTAAGTTCATAGAAGAATTCTGTAAAACTAAGGGAGTGGAGGTATCTTTAACTGAAGTTTGGGAAAAAGGAGCAGAAGGTGGAAAAGACTTAGCAAATAAAGTTATTTCAACTATTGGAAATAAACAAAGCAAATTCCAAGTTTTGTACAATGAAGAACTGGATGTTAAAGAAAAAATAAAGATTATTGCAAGGGAAATATATGGAGCAGATGATGTAGATTTTACAGCATCAGCTAAAAAACAGATTAGTGAAATAGAAAAATTAGGACTTCATAAAGTACCTATATGTGTAGCTAAAACTCAAAATTCCCTTTCTGATAATCCTGCTTTATTAGGAAGACCAACAGGATTCAATATATCCGTAAAAGAAGTTAAGTTGTCAAATGGAGCAGGTTTTATAGTTGTATTAACAGGAGCTATAATGACTATGCCGGGACTTCCAAAGGTTCCTGCTGCAAATAAAATAGATATTCATGAAGATGGAACTATAGAAGGTCTATTCTAAAATTATTATATTTAAATTAGATTATATATTAATTTGGTTTAATATTTAACTACAAATAATTTAAAATTAAAATTTATTTACTAATCCTATGATTTCATAGGATTAGTTTTTTTATAAATTTAAATAGACAGGGATTAAAATTAATTTAAGCAGAATACTATAATTAAGATTATCTGAATTATAGAAATTTTAAAAAGAAGGAATTCACAGAAAAATGAATTAAAACTTGCAATTAATGTATACAAATGGTGTGGAATGTGTTAATATTATATACGGTAAAGTTAATATGTCAGGAGGCAGTAAAATGAATAAACTTGAAGTGTTTAATTCGCTTAAAGATACATCACATTTAGGTGGTGGAGATAGTCAAGTACAAATGCAACACAACCTAAATAAACTTACAGCAAGAGAAAGAGTTCTTGCATTATTAGATGAAGGAACATTTGTAGAAATTGGTGCTCTTGTTTCAGGCAATGGAGCCGGTGTAATTACTGGTCATGGAACTGTAAATGGAAGACTAGTATTTATATATAGCTGTGACTATACGGTAGAAGGTGGAACATTTACAAAAACTGTGGGAAGAAAAATAATAAATATTCTTGATAATGCTGCTAAAATAGGTGCTCCTGTAGTTCAGGTTATTGATTCCATAGGTGGAAAATTAAATGAAGGAATAGAATTACTTGGTTCTTATGGATTAGTCTTAAACAAGTATGCTAAGCTAAGTGGCGTAGTTCCAAGAGTATCAGTTATATGTGGTCCATGTAATGGTATAACATCATTGTTTGGAACAATGAGTGATGTAGTAGTTGCTGTAGATGAAATAAGTGATTTAAGTGTATCTTCTTTAAGTAAGCTTACTGAAAAAGAAGGTAAATATGTGGATAAATCAATGGTAAGCAATGGAGTAAGTGCTAATAAAAATAGTAATGCACATATAAATGCTGCTACTGAAGAAGAAGCATTCCAAGTTGTAAGAAGTATAATTTCTTATATGCCATCAAATAATTTAGAGTTACCTACTGTTAGTAATGAAGATTTAAATTTAAATGTAAGTAAGTTAAATCTTGATGAAATGGTTGAAAAGGATAATTGTTCTTTAGATGAAATTTTAAATACTATAGTTGATGCAGATAGTACTATAGAAATATATAGAGGTTTTGCTACTAACTTTAGAACTGTTCTGGGAAAAATTAACGGACTGACAGTTGGAGTTATATTAAATTCTAAAAATAAAGAAATTGATAATTTAGGAGCAAATAAGGTTTCAAGTTTTATAAAATTATGTGACAGTTTCAATATATCTATTTTAAGCTTAGTAGATACGAAAGGAGCGTCAGTTTCTTTAGAAGAAGAAAATAATGGACTTGCTAAAAATATTGGAAAGCTTATGTATTCATTAATTGATGCTACAGTTCCAAAGGTTTCTTTAATTATAGGAGAAGCTTATGGTCTTGGATATGAAGTATTAGCTTCAAGAGAATCAGCATTTGATGTTACAATGGCTTGGCCAACAGCAAAAGTATGCTTAACAAGTTCAGAAGAATATATAAAGGGACTATACAGAGATGAGATATTTAACTCAGAGGATCATAAACAAGGAGAAAAAGATGTAATTGCTAAATACTATGATGAAGTAACCAATCCTTATAATTTAGCAAATATGGGAATAATAGATGATGTGATAAAACCAAGTGAAAGCAAGCAAAGGATATTTGCTATGCTAGATATGTTACAAAGTAAAAGAGAATTAAAATATCCTAAAACACATGGTAGTACACTAGTTTAGGAGGAGTATAATATGAAAGAAACATTATTCAGAAACTTCACCCTAGAAAATTTATCCTTTGCATTAGGTGTAGCTGCCACTGCTATGATAATAGTATTTGGAGTGTTATTAGCACTTATGCTTATAATTAAATTACAAAGCTTTTTGCTAGGAAGAGATTATAAAAAGAAGTACAATACTAATGAGGAACCAAAGGAAGTATCAATTGCGGTGAATGAAGTTGATAATACTGTGCAAACGGTAGACCTTAATAAGGAATATGAGTTAGTAGCAGCTATAATGGCATCATTATCTGCTCATACTGGTAAATCGCTAGATGAACTAAATATAAAGAGTATCAAAAGGGTTAATAATAATTCAAGTTGGAGAAGTGCTTCTATTAAATAGAAGTTATTGTTAGGAGGATATTTCGTATGAAAAAATATAATGTTACAGTTAACGGAAATTTATATCAAGTAGAGGTAGAAGAAGTAAAAGGTGAGTTTGCTACACCGGTAGCACCAACAGTACAAGTGACACCAGCGCAACCAGTGCAAGTGACACCAGCACAACCAGTACAACCAATACAATCAGCAGCACCAGTAGTAGCGCCAACTTCAACTGCAGCACCGGTAGCATCAACTGCAGAAGGAGCAAAGGCAGAAGCGCCAATGCCAGGAACAATAGTTAAAGTAGTTGCAACTAAGGGTGCAACAGTTAAACAAGGTGATGTTTTATTCGTACTGGAAGCTATGAAAATGGAGAATGAAATTATGTCTCCAACAGATGGAACCGTAGTAGAGATAAATGTAACACAAGGAGCCGCAGTTAATACTGGAGATATATTAGCTGTTATTGCATAATAGGAGGTCAACTTAAATGAACATTTTTGAAGTAATTAAGGATTTATTTGCCTCATCTGGATTTGCGGCTTTAACATGGCAACAAGCTGTAATGATAGGAGTATCTTTAGTTTTCATATGGCTAGCTATTGGTAAAAAATTCGAACCTCTTTTATTATTGCCAATAGCATTTGGTATGTTACTTGCTAACATACCATTAGGCAATATTATGGCCGAGCCTATAGGTAAGGAAGCAGGAGGATTACTATATTATTTATCAAGAGGAGTAAAATGGGAGATATTCCCTCCGCTTATATTCTTGGGTGTAGGAGCTATGACAGATTTTGGTCCATTGCTTGCTAATCCATCTAGTGTACTTATGGGAGCTGGAGCACAGTTTGGTATTTTCTTTGCGTTTGGAGTAGCTATTCTTTTTGGTTTTACACCACAAGAAGCTGCTTCTATAGGAATTATAGGAGGAGCAGATGGCCCTACAGCTATATTCTTAACAAATAAGCTAGCGGGACATCTATTGGGACCTATTGCAGTAGCAGCTTACTCATATATGGCGCTAGTACCACTTATACAGCCACCAATAATGAAAGCTCTCACAACTAAAGAAGAGCGTAGAATAAAAATGGGACAACTAAGACAAGTTAAACAAATAGAAAAAATAGTATTCCCTATAGTTGTAACTATATTAGTAACTTTATTATTACCAGCTTTACTACCGTTAATAGGAATGTTAATGCTTGGTAACTTATTTAAAGAATCTGGAGTAGTTGGAAGACTTTCAGATACTGTACAAAATGCTCTTATAAACATAATTACTATATTTCTTGGACTTTCTGTTGGGGCTACAGCAACAGCGGAAGCTTTTATAAATCCTAAAACTATAGGAATTATTATAATTGGAGTAGCTTCATTTGCAGTAGCAACAGCAGGAGGAGTTATTGTAGGAAAAGTCATGTGTAAGTTAACTAAAGGAAAAGTAAATCCATTAATTGGATCTGCTGGAGTATCAGCAGTACCTATGGCAGCGAGAGTTTCTCAAGTTGTAGGTCAAAAAGAGGACCCTACTAACTTCCTACTTATGAATGCTATGGGTGCAAATGTATCTGGAGTTATAGGAAGTGCTGTTGCGGCAGGCGTATTATTAGCCTTATTTGGGGCTTAATATAAAGATTAAATATGTAAATTGTAAATAATTTATAAAAAGGGTATGTACTTTTAAAATAAAGGTATATCCCCTTTTTTATTTGATAATAATAGGAAAAAGGAGGAGATTATTATGAAAGATACAATGATTCAATCTCTAATCGATAAAGAAAATGAGATTATTAAAAGCTATAAAAGTTATTTGGCAAACGTACCTATTCAAGAAATTGACAACAGGGCACAGGACTCTATTGTAAGACATAATAATCATGTAAGGACTTTAAAAAATATAATAGGGAGGTAGGGACCAATGTTTCATAGTAAGGAAAAAGAAAAAAGCATTAGAAGAAATTATATAAACAAAAAAGAGGATAATTTAAAAAAATTATATCTGAATATTATGAATAATTTTAGTGATGGAACATTAAAAGGAGAATTATATGAGATTTTTAAAGATGAGGTTGATATAATAAATAGTAATAATCCCATATAAAACATAATAGAGTAATTTACAGTGATATTACATAAAATTCATTAACACATAAAGTAGTATTAACTTAAAAAAGTTAATTAAGTTATATAGTAAAAGTGTTAAATGTGTTATAATAATTAGGAACATTTAAAAAGCAGCTTAAAAGCTGCTTTTAATTATATAGAGGTGACATGATTATGATATTCGTATTAGACGTAGGAAATACTAACATAGTATTAGGTATTTATAAGAATAAGGAATTAATAATAGAATGGAGATTATCTACAGATAATAGAAAAACTTCTGATGAATATATGATAGAAGTAGCTCAGCTTTTTGCTTACAGTAAGCTAGATGTTAATGATATATCAGGAGTAATTATTTCATCAGTAGTTCCAAATATAATGTATTCTCTAGAACATATGGTAAGAAAGTTTTTTAATAAAAAACCTCTAGTGGTTGGTCCGGGAATAAAGACAGGAATAAATATAAAATATGATAATCCTAAAGAAGTAGGAGCAGATAGAATAGTTAATGCAGTAGCAGCTCATGAAATGTATAAGAAACCATTAGTAATTATAGATTTTGGAACTGCAACTACTTTTTGTGCAGTAGCTGCTAATGGAGATTACATAGGTGGAACTATATCACCAGGTATAAAAATATCTTCAGATGCTTTATTCCAAAGAGCGGCTAAACTTCCAAGAGTAGAACTTATAAAACCAGAAACAGTTATTTGTAAAAATACAGTAGCTAGTATGCAAGCAGGTATTGTATATGGTTATATAGGTCAAGTTGATTTTATTGTAAGTAAGATTAAAGAAGAGATGATAGCTTTAGGAGAAGAAAGTCCTATGGTAATAGCCACAGGAGGACTTGCTAATCTTATATCTGAAGGCTCTAAAACTATAGATAAAGTTGAACCATTCTTAACTTTAGAAGGACTTAGGATTATATACGAGAAGAATAGAGAATAGGTGATAAAATGAAAATTTCAAATATAAGCTTTGAAAATCCTGTATTTCTAGCCCCTATGGCAGGAGTTACTGATATAGCTTATAGAGGTATATGCAAAGAAATGGGATGTGGGCTAGTTTATACGGAAATGGTTAGTGCAAAAGGTTTATATTATAATAGTAAAAATACTGGAACTCTTATGAGAATAAGTGATGAAGAAAAACCCGTAGCATTACAGATATTTGGAAGTGATCCAAAGATAATGGCATTTGCTTGTGAAGCTATTCAAGGTATGGATGGAGTTACTATTATAGATGTAAATATGGGATGCCCAGTACCAAAGATAGTTAAAAATGGAGAAGGTTCTGCTTTAATGAAAAATCCTAAACTTGCAAGTGAAATTGTTAAAGAAATGAAGAAAGCCTCAAGTAAACCCATTACAGTAAAGTTTAGAAAGGGCTTTGATTCCAATAGCATAAATGCAGTGGAGTTTGCTAAATACTTAGAAGATGCAGGAGTAGATGCTATAACAGTTCATGGAAGAACTAGAGAACAGATGTATGAAGGTAAGGCTGATTGGGATATAATAAAGCAAGTAAAGGAAGCTGTTTCTATACCTGTCATTGGCAATGGTGATATATTTGAGGCAGAAGATGCTATAAATATGAGGAAACAAACTAATTGTGATGGTATAATGATAGCAAGAGGTGCCATGGGAAATCCGTGGATATTTAGAGAAATAAAACAAGGAATTGATGGCAATGATATAGTAAGGCCTACTGATACAGAGAGAATAGATATGTGTATTACTCATTTGAATAGAGCTATAAAGTTCTTTGATGAAAATAAAGCTGTAAGAGAAATGAGAAAGCATATAGCATGGTATATTAAGGGATTAAGAAATTGTACCGAAATTAAAGATAAAATCAACTCTGCTATATCCTATGATGAAATGTATAATTTGTTAGAAAAGTATAAATTAAATTATGAAAAGTAGTATTTTTTATATAAATATACCTTTATTGACAAGGAATTGCAGCTGTTTTATAATTAATCAAAGATTATAGAGACTATATATGATACAATTGAGTATTTATAATGATATAGAATTATTTAGTAAGATTGAAGGGGAGAGAAATATGAGCGAAACTAAAAAATACGTGATGACTTACGAAGGAATAAAGAAGCTTGAAGATGAGCTAGAATACTTAAAAACCGTTAAAAGAAAGGAAATAACAGAAAAGATAAAGGTTGCTCTAGGATATGGAGATTTAAGTGAAAATTCAGAGTATGATGAAGCAAAAAATGAGCAGGCTTTCGTTGAAGGAAGAATTATTCAACTTGAGAACATGTTAAGAAATGCATCTGTAGTAGATGAAAATGAAATTCCTAAAGATATAGTTAGCATAGGAACAAGTGTAAAAGTATATGATTATGAATTTGATGAAGAAATAGATTTTTATATTGTTGGATCTGCTGAAGTAGACCCTTATGAAAATAAAATTTCAGATGAATCACCTGTAGGAAATGCTCTTATGGGAAAGAGAACAGGAGATGTTGTAGAAGTATCAACTCCAGATGGAATTAATAAGTATAAAGTATTAGAAATTAAAAGATAATCATAAATAAGAACTAGGAGGAATGGTTTATGGCTACAGAAGTTAACAATGATAATTCACAAGAAGTTGTAATAGATAATGAACAATTACAAGCTCAAGAAGCTGAATATAATGAACAAGTAATGATCAGAAGACAAAAGCTTGCTGATCTTCAAGCGCAAGGAAAGGACCCTTTTGACGTATATAAAGTTGAAAGAACTCATGAAGCACAAGAAATAAAGGATAATTATGAAAAGCTTCAAGATACTGAGGTTACAATTGCAGGAAGACTTATGTCGAAAAGAATTCAAGGTAAAGCTGGATTCTGTGATATTCATGATAGATCTGGAAAAATGCAAGTTTATATAAGACTTGATAGAGTTGGAGAAGAACAATTTAAAGATGCAAAAACTTTTGATATAGGCGATTTTTTAGAAGTTACAGGTATACCGTTTGTAACAAAGACAGGAGAAACTTCTGTTAAAGCTAGTAAAGTAACTTTGATTTCTAAATCATTAAAACCACTTCCAGAAAAATGGCATGGACTTAAAAATCCAGATTTAAAATATAGACAAAGAGAAGTAGACCTAGTAATGAATAAAGATGTAAGGGATACTTTTATTAATAGAATAAAAATTATAAAAGCTGTAAGAGAATTCTTAGATAATAGAGGATACTTAGAAGTTGAGACTCCTATTTTATCTCCTATAGCTGGGGGTGCAGCTGCAAGACCATTCGTAACTCATCATAACACTTTAGATATAGATATGTATTTAAGAATTGCTACTGAGTTATACTTAAAAAGATGCATAGTTGGTGGACTTGAAAAAGTATATGATATGGGTAAAAACTTTAGAAATGAAGGAATGAGTATAAGACATAATCCTGAATTTACAATGATAGAATTATATGAAGCTTATGCTGATTATAACGATATGATGAAAATAACAGAAGAATTAGTTGCACATGCTTGTGAAAAGGTTCATGGTACAACTAAAGTAAATTACCAAGGAACTGAAATAGACTTTACACCACCATGGAGAAGAATCACTATGATCGACGCTGTAAAGGAATATGCGGGCGTAGATTTCAATGAGATTAAGACTGATGAAGAAGCTAGACAAATTGCGAAGGAAAAACACTTAGAATTTATAAAGGAATTAAAAGATTGTACAAAGGCAGATATATTAAATGCCTTATTTGAAGAGTTTGCTGAAGAACATTTAATTCAACCAACATTCCTTTGTGATTATCCAGTAGAAATATCACCATTAACTAAGAAAAAACGTGGTAATGAAGCATTTACTGAGAGATTTGAAGGATTTGTATATGGTAGAGAAGTTTGTAATGCTTATTCAGAACTTAATGATCCTATAGTTCAAAGACAAAGATTTGAGCAACAAGCAAAAGAAAGAGAACTTGGAGATGATGAAGCTTATCTAATTGATGAAGAATTCATGAGTGCTCTTGAGGTAGGAATGCCTCCAACAGGTGGACTTGGAATTGGTATAGATAGAATAGTAATGTTCTTAACAGACTCAGTATCAATTAGGGATGTTATACTATTCCCAACAATGAAGCCTCTACAATAGTATATATAATTTTAAAATTAATTTTACCCAAAAATTATTGCATATTTTAATAATTTTTGGGTAAAATGTTAAGGTATTAATTTAACATATAATATCAGCAAAGAAATGTTATATGTTAAATAATTATTGCATATTAAAATGGTTTCTGGATAAAATATTCATATAATGTAAGTGAAAGAAATTATTTTTAAAATTTTATAGAAATAGTGTTGAAATTTACATTAAGTATGATATAATTTAAATATAAATTATATATTCCGCGATAGCTCAACGGTGGAGCACTCGGCTGTTAACCGATAGGTTGGAGGTTCGAATCCTCTTCGCGGAGCCATTTTTTTATAAAATAATTTATAGCGGACTTTTAAGTCGGCTTATTTTATTATAGTAGATAATATAATAAAAATTGTTATTTATAAAATTTCATATTTATATTTTAATTTTATTTTGAATTATAATATGATTTGGGGATAATAATATTAAAAACTAAATAATAACGATGATAAAGAAGAGTAGTAATAAAGATTCTAAAGAGAGATGATGGTAGGTGTAAATCATCAAATCAATATTATGAAGGGAGCTTTTGAGTTAGTGATAAATTTTAAAGATGAGCTTTAGCTAATAAGGGTGGAACCGCGGATTAATTTCGTCCCTTGATTGGTTAAAGTTTTTTTATTTTTCAACTATTAATTTGTTAATTGCAATTAATAATAAAATAAACATTGATGGAGGTAATGAACATGGGAAAAGAATTAACTATGGATAAAATGGTAGCCTTATGTAAAAATAGAGGATTTATATTTTCTGGGTCTGAGATTTATGGAGGTCTTGCAAATTCATGGGATTATGGTCCTTTAGGAGTGGAATTTAAAAATAATGTTAAAAAAGCATGGTGGAAAAAGTTCGTTCAAGAAAATCCGTATAATATAGGGCTGGATTGTGCTATATTAATGAATCCGGAAGTTTGGGTAGCTACAGGTCATGTAGGTGGATTCTCTGATCCATTAATGGATTGTAAAGAATGTAAGGCTAGATTTAGAGCTGATAAGTTAGTTGAAGATCATATGGTTTCAGAAGGCGCAGAAGTAGCTGTAGCTGATGGATGGACTAATGAAGAGTATAAAGAATATATTGAAAAACACAATGTGGTTTGTCCAAAGTGTGGGAAAATGAATTATACAGATATAAGAAAGTTTAATCTTATGTTTAAAACTTTCCAAGGTATAACTGAAGACAGTAAAAATGAAATATATTTAAGACCTGAAACAGCTCAAGGTATATTTGTAAACTTTAAAAATGCTCAAAGAACATCAAGAAAGAAAGTACCTTTTGGAATAGCTCAAATAGGTAAATCTTTCAGAAATGAAATTACTCCAGGAAACTTTACCTTTAGAACAAGGGAGTTTGAGCAAATGGAGCTTGAATTTTTCTGTAAGCCAGGAACTGACTTGGAATGGTTTGAATATTGGAAAGAATATTGTAAGAATTTCTTATTCAACTTAGGAATGGGTATGGAAAACTTAAGATTTAGAGATCATGAAAAAGAAGAACTATCATTCTATAGTAATGCTACTTGTGACATAGAGTTTTTATTTCCATTTGGATGGGGTGAGCTTTGGGGAATAGCTGATAGAACAGACTATGACTTAAAAAGACACATGGAACATTCAGGAGAGGATTTATCTTATTTAGATCCAACTACTAATGAGAAATATGTACCATATTGTATAGAACCATCATTAGGAGCTGATAGAGTTGCATTAGCATTTTTGTGTGAAGCTTATGATGAAGAAGAACTAGAAGGTGGAGATGTTAGAACAGTAATGCATCTTCATCCAGCATTAGCACCATTTAAGGCAGCAGTACTTCCACTTAGTAAGAAATTAAGTGAAAAGGCTCTTGATGTGTATGGAATATTATCTAAAAAGTTTAATGTAGATTATGATGAGGCTGGAAGTATAGGAAAGAGATATAGAAGAGAAGATGAAATAGGAACACCATTCTGTATTACCATAGACTTTGACACTATGGAAGATGAGAGTGTTACAGTAAGAGATAGAGATACTATGGAACAAGTAAGAATGCCAATAAGTAATCTTTTATCTTATATAGAAGAAAAAATGGAATTCTAATAGAAGTTTATAAGAATTTAAAATAGCTCTAGGCATTAATTTGCTTGGAGTTATTTTATAGTAAACATATATAAACAAGTTAAATATGTAAAATATGTAAAATAAATAGATACGTGTATGATAAATTAAGGATGTTTAAAAAATATATTGTAGGCTAAAATTTATATAGATATTATATTCATGGTTTCGTTACGGGTGATTTATATAAATGGATAAAAAAATAACCGGATTTGCATCCGGTAAAAAATAGGGTTTAATCATGGGGATATGTTATGTGCAATGTTAAACCTTTGGGGAAAAGTTTTAACACCTTTACTTACGGCACAAACAGATTATATCATATTAAAAAACTCATAGCAATAGCTTTTTTGAAAAATAATGAATTAAATTGAAAAAAGCATTCGAAAACTAGTGGACACAAGGGGAAAATAGGCGAAAAGATAGAAAATGGGTGAGTTTTTGAAATAAATAGAGCAAGTGTATTTCATGGAGTTTTTTTACGCCTAATGTAGTGATATAATTATAAGTATAGTATGGAAGTAAGCTAATATATAGCGGTACTGGAGGAATAAAAAATGAAAAAAGATTTTAGTGAATTCAAGAGATTTATTAAGGGTAAAAACGTAGCTGTCGTAGGAATAGGGGTAAGTAATATACCGCTTATAGAGTTTCTTATAGATTTAGGAGCTAAAGTTACTGCTTTTGATAAAAAGAATATAGAAAAACTTAAAGAAGTTGTAGACAAGTATCAATGCAAAGGAGTTAAATTTGAATTAGGTGAAGAATATTTATCTAACTTGCATGGTTTCGATGTCATTTTTAAAACTCCGTCTATGAGAATTGATGGTAAAGAGTTAACTATAGCAAAAAATGAAGGTGCATATATAACATCTGAGATGGAGGAGTTTGTAAGATATTGTCCTGCTAAAGTATACGGTATAACAGGAAGTGACGGAAAGACAACAACTACATCTTTAGTATATAGCATTTTAAGTGCTGCAGGCTTTAAAACTTGGGTTGGAGGAAATATAGGCACCCCATTATTTACCAAGATAGAAGAAATATCTCCAGAGGATAAGGTTGTTCTTGAATTATCAAGTTTTCAACTTATGACTATGGATACATCTCCAGAGGTAGCTTTAATTACAAATTTATCTCCAAATCATTTAGATATGCATAAAGATTTACAAGAGTATATAGATTCTAAAAAGAATATATTTAAATATCAAAATAAACATAATCTTTTGGTATTAAATGAAGATAATGATGTTACAAGAAATATTAAAGGGGAAGAAAAGGGAAGACTTTATACTT
>Ga0213825_1000904_pt1 | contig 21349 bp, 22 predicted proteins | sample MC6MC0900MG_FD_179896 | JGI IMG/M metagenome (GOLD analysis project Ga0213825, IMG submission 179896) | Enriched soil aggregate microbial communities from Iowa State University, Ames, United States - MC6-MC0900-MG | ecosystem: Environmental > Terrestrial > Soil > Unclassified | place: USA: Iowa... | reverse complement strand
AACTAAAGAAAAAATAAATTAGTGCAATTACATAAAAAATAAAAAAACTTTTAAAAAACTATTAAACTTTTCCAACTACTAACGATATATAGATTGTAAGGGAAGGGAAGTACATACATACAACCCAAACCGACAATATTCCACACGGATGTGGAATAACAAAACAAACATTCAAGGAGGAATTCCAAATGAGAATTCAACACAACATTTCAGCTTTAAACACACACCGTAACCTAGCTTTCAACAACACTGAAGCTTCAAAAAACCTTGAGAAGTTATCTTCTGGTTACAAAATCAACCGTGCTGGCGATGACGCTGCTGGTTTAGCAATCTCTGAAAAAATGCGCGGACAAATCCGTGGTCTTGATATGGCTACTAAAAACGCTCAAGACTCTATCTCTTTAATCCAAACAGCTGAGGGTGCTCTTAACGAAACACACTCTATCTTACAACGTATGCGTGAATTAGCAGTTCAATCTGCGAACGATACTAACGTAACTTCTGACCGTGCTGATTTACAAAAAGAAATTAACGCATTATCTGAAGAAATTACACGTATCTCAACTGATACAGAGTTCAATACTCAAAAATTATTAAATGGTTCATTTAACGCTAAAACTTTCCATATTGGTGCAAACAAAGACCAAAAAATCAACTTAACAATTGGTAAGATGTCAGCATCTGCTCTTTCAGTTTCTAAAATCAGTATCTCTAGCCAAGGAAATGCGAATACTGCAATTAATACAATCAACACAGCGATTACTAAAGTTTCAGATGCACGTTCTAGCTTAGGTGCTGTTCAAAACCGTTTAGAGCACACAATCAACAACTTAGGTGCTACTTCAGAAAACTTAACAGCTGCTGAATCACGTATCCGTGACACAGATATGGCTAAAGAAATGATGGGCTTCACTAAGAACAATATCTTAATGCAAGCTGCTCAATCTATGCTAGCGCAAGCTAACCAACAACCACAAGGCGTTCTACAATTATTACAATAATACGTTGTTATATTGAAAAGAAGGTTCTCTCTAAATTTAGAGGGAACCTTCTTTAATTTTAATTGTAAATGACGATATAATAATTGAGGTGTATTTTATGACTAAATTTGATATTACTTATTTACCTACAAAAGTAGGGCAAGGGACGATAGAAGTAAATGGTTATCTATTACATAGTAAGTATGATCCTATAAAAGAAGCGCAACGAATAGTTGAAAAAGAACTTAATGAAGATTGTCTTACAGTAATATTTGGTTTAGGTAAAGGTTATATTTTAGATCAACTTATTAATAAAAATTATAATCCTAATAAATTGGTTATAATAGAGCCAATTTCTGAAGTTGAAGATATTATAGATTCTAAAGGTTTTACTATCATTAAAAATATGAATGAAAAAGAAGTTAAGGAAGCAGTTGAAAGTGCACTTACATATTTCAGTAGAGAAGTGCAGGTAATTAGTTTGCCTAATTATGATAAGTTGTGTATAGAAGAATATAAACAACTGCTACAAATTGTGAAAGATATCCAGTTGCTAAATGTTGTAAATGATAATACAGTGCGTAGACAGAGTCACTTTTGGCAAGAAAACGAAATTAAAAATACGTTATATGCTTATTGTGGCCATACATTAAGTGAATTAGAAAAAGTCTATGAAATACCTGTAATAGTTGCTTCAGGTGGTCCATCTTTAATAAAGCAACTGCCATTGTTAAAAGAAGTACGCTCTAAGGTCATATTAATTGCTGCTGGTTCTACCATAATAACTCTTCAAAATGAAGGTATTATTCCTGATTATATTGCTTCAATTGATGGAAATAAGGGGAACTTTGAACGTCACTTTAAGGATAATAACTATGGGAAAGCTCAATTGTTGTATTCTTTTAGTAACTACTATGAAATACAAAAAAAATTTTCTAACCCATCTTACGGATTCATAGATCATAATGTAGTGGATTTAGCAGAACAGCTGAAAGACAGATATGGACTTAAATCATTACCTAGGATAGAGGGGGGAGGATCAGTTGCAAACTATGCTTTAAGTATAGCTAGATATATATCTACTGGTCCAATTGCTCTAATTGGACAAGATTTAGCATTTACTGATAATCAGACACATGCAAAATATAATATTGGTGCACAAGAAGTAACAAAAGAATTCTTAAAATCTAGAGGAGCAATAAAGGTTGAAGGCTTTTATGGAGATGAGGTATTTACTGATTATTCTCTAATTTCAATGAAAAAAAGCTTTGAAAGGATTATTCAGACCATTGAAAGTGCAGATATCATTTATAATTGCACAGAAGGTGGAGCCAAAATTATAGGAATGAATCAACTAAGTTTTGATGAATTTTGTAGTAAGTATGTTCCAGCGAGTATAAAGAAAAAAATTATAATGCCGTTAGAAAAGCAAAGTGATTTGAATTTCCTGGTGAATGTATATACAAAAGAGATTAAAAGATATAAAGATATGTTAATAGATTTAAAGACAGCAATACGCTACGTAGATACAGTAAAAAAACAAGGTTTCTTTAGTCAAGAAACTTTAGGGAAATTAGATAAAATTGACAAAAGAATTAAAGTGAAACAAAATTTCCTATTAATGAAGACTATTGCAGAACCAATTGTAATGGATATTATGTTAAAGTATCAAAGTAAGAGCAATGAGACTGAAAAAGACATATTTGAAAGAGTACTTTCTCAAAATGAAGAGTTATATTCACGTTTGCTTTCTATAACTGAACAATCAAAAAGCTTTACAGAGGAAGCGTTAGAGGAAGCAAGACTTAGAATGGAGGACTATAAAAATGAATGAAATAAACGATGTTTTAGAGGATTATAATAACTATCTAGAGTGCGTTCCTAAAGGTACTGTACAAATAGCTGAACAATTACGTGAGGATAATATGCAAGAGGCTTTCTCTGCTATAAAAGATTTTTCTGAAGGTGTACTTTGGTTATCTCAGGCAAGTGATTTTTTAAAATGTAACGGAGCACATGTAGAATTGGATATCTTGAAAATTCAAGAATTTTTAGTACAGGTAAATGAAGGGTTGGAAAAACAGGACTACGTTCTTGTGGCTGACATGTTTGAATATGAAATTGCTCCATTTTTTAAAGAAGTAAAATCTGCTAAGGGAATACACCAATAAAATGAAATGGCAAGTGAATTGTGCAAAAAATGGTGAGTTAACGCTAGAACTCAATGATGTGGCAATTTACAGTAAATACCGTCCGGCCAATGATGCTAATCATTGGATACAAGCAGTAGTAGACCCAGATGCTACTCATTATGTTTTAATAGGACTAGGTTTAGGTTACCATTTGAAGAAACTTTTGGATTTAGTCGAAGATAAACCAATTACAGTATATTACTTTGAAGAAAAAGAATATGAAATATTTCAACAAAATAATGGGGATTGGTGGAAAAGGGATAATATATCCCTTGCATTAAGATTAGATGAGGTTAAAATCGTTTCTACATTGCAAATTTTAGTTCCAAATCCTTGGATTAAAGCTATAGGAGTTAACCACCCTCTACATAATTTATTAGAAATGATACGATTAAAGCAGGTTTCTTATAAAAGGGCTTCTATGGAAATGCTTGGTAATTTTAATGCTAATATTGAATTAGGTGACCCTAGTATTGTGAAGAAAAAAAGCCATAGAATAGCTTGCCTAGTGGCATCTGGACCTTCATTAAATGCTACAGTACATTGGTTGAAAAAGATACAGCAACAAGTAGACATATTTGTGGTAGGCTCTGCTCTCAAAGTTTTAGAAAAATATAATATTATACCAAAAGGTGTTGTTCATGCAGACGCTTCCTCTGAAAATATAAATCAGTTTCAAGAAACAAAGTACAATGGAGCATTGTATTATTTAAGTACAGCAAATCATTTAGTTCCTAAAAATCATCAAGGACCACGTTTTATTTTAATGCAAGAAGGTTATTCATATTCAGAAAAATATGCTAAAGAAAAACAAATCCCACTTCTTCAAACAGGTGGATCTGTTAGCACAGTTGCTTTTAGTTTAATTGAAAATTTAGGATATCAACAAATTGTATTATTTGGTCAAGATTTAGGCTTTGCAAGTAATGAGACGCATGTTGAGCACTCTACATCAAATCAAAAGGCACCTTTTTTGAAGTTAAGAAAAGTAGTTGCAAACGATGGTACTGAGATAAATACAAACGCAGGTTTATTGGCTTTTTTACTATGGTATGATATGAAATGCCAAGAAACAAATATGCGCGTTTATAATACAGCTGCTAAAGGAGCAAAAATTAAGAACGTGAATTTCATTACCGAACATCAGCTTTATGATTTAGTTAATCTGAATTATTATTAAGTATTTATTTCATTAAAATAGAACTATTGCGGATATAATGTGTATTTAATATCTTCGATTATTTTATATTTCGGTGATTTAGTTAATTAATTGCTTAAAAAATTTGCTAATTACTTATTTATGTGGAACGATAAAATATTTTAGTTTAGGGTGAGTCAAGTGTATGATAAAACTATTTAAACGATGGAAATGGTTTTTGAAGGCAGACAGATTAGGTCCAGATATGTTAGCAACTCATTTGTTATCATATTTCCCTGAGCGTTATAAAAAGATATGTGAAAATAAATTCGCTCAATTTGGTGATGGAGCTGAATTTAGATCTGGAGCTTACGCAGTAACTTGTTCCAATATTTATTTAGGAAATAATGTTGTAATAAGACCAGGAAGTTTTTTGATGGCCGACTCTAAGGGTAGAATCTATATTGAAGATGATGTATTAGTAGGATCAGGAGTTCATATGTATGTCGCTAATCATAGATTTAATGATGTTAATGTACCGATATACTACCAAGGGCACACAGAATCAAAAAACATTACGATTAAAAGAGGTGCTTGGTTAGGAGCAAATGTAATTCTACTATCTGGGGTTACTATAGGTGAAAATTCTGTTGTTGGAGCAGGAAGTGTGGTCACTAAGGATGTACCCCCTAGATGCATAGTTGGAGGAAATCCAGCAAGGATAATTAGAAACTTGGAATAATAATTAGGTAAATTAGTAATGTTTTGCTTCGTTTTATTTAGGATTATTTCCTAATATATATAAGTAACTGTAATATAAATTTACTTTGATATATATGATGGTTGATTTAGTTATATATTCAAACCAGAAGAAGAAATTTTACTATAGTAATTTTAATGCCTTTAGTATGAGTATGGAGTAAATAAATACTTTTAAAGTAGAAAACTAGCCAAGACAAATTTGATGGTTAGTTTTTTTGAAAAATAATTAAGATCCTGTTAATAGGATTAAAGTATTATAAGGAATTCTATAAAGATTTTTAAGGAATTTGAGAGGAAGAGTAAAATGAAAATTCTAGTAACAGGTGCCGATGGCTTCATAGGTTCACATTTGACAGAAACATTAGTACGACAAGGCTATGATGTCCGTGCATTTGTTTATTATAATTCATTTAATTCATGGGGCTGGTTAGATCAGTCTTCATTGGAAATTAAAAGATCATTAGATGTATTTTCAGGAGATATTCGTGATCCGTATGGTGTGAAAGAAGCTATGAAGGGCTGTACGCATGTTCTTAATTTAGCAGCGTTAATTGCAATCCCATATTCTTACCATTCTCCAGCAACTTATGTAGATACAAATGTGACAGGTACGTTAAACGTAGTACAAGCAGCGAAAGAGCTAGACGTAGAAAAGGTAGTACATACATCTACAAGTGAAGTATATGGAACAGCATTATATGTACCAATCGATGAAGAACATCCGTTACAAGGTCAATCACCTTATTCCGCATCAAAAATAGGCGCTGATCAAATGGCATTGTCATTTTATCGCTCATTTGATACACCTGTATCGGTTATTCGTCCGTTTAATACATATGGACCACGCCAATCTGCTCGCGCTGTTATACCGACGATTATTAGTCAGTTGGCAAGTGGCAAAACGAATATTAAGCTAGGAGCTGTAAGCCCTACACGCGATTTTAACTATGTAAAAGATACAGTTAACGGTTTTATTTCTGTAATGAATTCTGCTAATTCAATTGGTGAAGTCATTAACATTGGATCGAACTATGAGGTATCGATTGGTGAAACTGCGCAAATGATTGCAGAAATTATGGGTGTAGATTTAACAATCGAAACGGATGAGCAACGTCTACGTCCTGAAAAAAGTGAAGTGGAACGTCTTTGGGCAGAGAACAAAAAGGCGAAGGAACTACTTGGATGGGAACCACAATATGGTGATAAAGAGGGCTTCCGTAGTGGACTTGAAGAAACAATAGAATGGTTTACAAATCCTAAGAATTTATCTCAATATAAGGCAGATGTTTATAATATATGAATACTCAATGGTTGGAATTTGCGAATAATGTAAAACAGTTTTACGGTAAAGAGTTTGTGCCTTTACATGAGCCAACATTTAATGAAAAAGAAGTTGAATATGTGACGGATTGTATCAAAACTGGTTGGGTTTCCTCAGTTGGAGCTTATGTGAATCGTTTAGAGGAAGACCTTGCTAAATTTGTCGGCGTTAAACGTGCTGTTGCTGTTGTAAATGGTACAGCTGCATTACATATCGCATTAAAAGTTGCAGGCGTAAAGGCGGAAGACGAAGTATTAATGCCTTCCCTTACTTTTATTGCAACAGCCAATGCTGTGTCATATTTGGGGGCTGTACCGCACTTTATAGATGTTTCTTTTCATACTTTAGGGGTTGATGCAGAGAAATTAAAAAACTACCTTGAGCAAATTGGAATAACAAAAAACAACCAGCTTTATAATAGAGAAACAGGAAGACGTATTTCTGCGCTTGTACCAATGCACACATTCGGTCATGCGGTTGATATAGAAGGTTTACTTAGAGTATGTGATATGTATAATGTGACGCTTGTTGAAGATGCAGCAGAATCATTGGGTACTTATTATAAAGGAAAACATACAGGTAGCTTTGGAAAAGTAAGTGCCATCAGCTTTAACGGCAATAAAATCATGACAACTGGTGGCGGCGGTGCGATTGTGACAGATGACGATGCGATAGCTGACTATGCAAAACATTTAACAACGACAGCTAAAATTCCACATCGTTGGGCGTATGAGCACGATGAAATCGGGTTTAATTACCGTATGCCGAATTTAAATGCAGCGCTAGGTTGCGCGCAATTAGAAAAAATACCAACGTTTATTCAACAAAAACGAGAATTAACAAAACACTATATGCAATGGTTAAGTAATTTAGAAGGCGTCCATTTATTTAAAGAGCCTGCAAATACAAAAAGCAATTATTGGCTACAAACTATTCTCCTTGATGAGCACATTAATCGTGATGAGGTATTAAGCTTTTTAAATGAGCAAGGTGTAATGAGTCGTCCGATTTGGACACCGATGCACTATTTAGCAATCTATCAAAATTGTCCGAAATCAGATTTAAATGTGACAGAACAGTTGAATAGAAGAGTGGTCAATATTCCTAGCACACCAATATGTGAGGATGATATCAATTGAAAAAAAGTATTCACATTATTACGACTTCAAGAGCTGATTTTACAATATGGTTACCAATAATAAAATGCTTTATTAAAGACAATCAGTTTGATATAAAAGTTGTAGTTACAGGTACTCACTATTTTGAGGGATTAGGACTAACTTTTACCGAAGTTAAAAACAATATAAGTGATTCTTACTTAATAGAAATACCTGTAGGAGACACTGATAAAAACTATGAGTTTTTATCAGTTATTTTTAACAAATATAATGAAGTATTGATAAATCCAAAAACAAGACCAGATTTGGTTTTAATATTAGGGGATAGATATGAATTACTTCCAATACTTAATTCTTTAATTTTAAATAGAGTTCCGATTGGACATCTATATCCAGCGGAATGTGATATAAGCTACTGTATTGATACGCAAATACGAGATGCTATAACTAAAAGCGCCCACCTATTTTTTGTACCACATCAAGACTATGCCAATCGTTTACTTGCAATGGGAGAAGAGGACTGGAGAATAGCCATAGCAGGTAATTCTAACTTATTAAATAATAACTCAGTTCCTTCAAATAGTATTTATTCGTTCTTAAGAGAAAGAGAAGTATATTTTCCTGAGCATTTGTCTCTAGTCAATTGTTGTTATCATCCTCCCACATGGAAAAAGGGATTTTGGAAAAAAGAATTGCCTAATATTATTGAAGCACTTAGTCAATTCAAAGATAAATATTTATTTTTATGGACTGGGATAAATTCAGATCCAGATAGTTTTGAAATGAAGGAATATCTTTTAAAGGAAATAAAAAAACATAAAAATCATATTTATTTTGATTCCCTTGGAGGAAGTGTATATCACTCTCTTTTACAAAATGCTAAATTTACGATTGGAAATTCATCAAGTGGTCTGTATGAAGCTCCTATTTATAAATGTCCTACAATTAATGTAGGGGTCAGACAAGGCGGAAGATTACATGGGAAAAGTGTCGTTGATATTAATGCTAAAGTTGAATTAATAACTGAAGCGATTAAAGATATTGATAATATTAAAGAAAGTGACTATGAAAATGTTTTCTATAATAAAGAATATCCAAATAACATAATAGAACATATAAAAAGTTATCTTGATTCCCCAAATTTAATGTTAAAGAAGTTACATTCAGAGTTTAAAACTGAATTGGAAAGGGTTCCAGATTATTTATGAAAACTATAACGATTCATCAACCACAATATCTACCCTGGTTAGGCTTGCTTGAAAAAGTTTGCACTTCCGATGTTTATATACTATTAGATAATGTGCAATTTAATAAACGCTCTTTCCAAAATAGAGCTTTATACTCAACTAAAGAAGGAGGAAAATATTTAACTATTCCAGTACATTCAAAAAAACATCAAATAAATTCTTTGGAAATTAAAGATTTAACTTTTTCTGATGAAAGCAGGAAAGTGTGCAATCAACATTTTGAAACCTTAAGACATCGATATGGAAAAACTTTAGGATGGAAACAATATAATAGGGAAATTGAAGAATTTTTTTTCAAAGAATATGATACTGCTTTTGATTTAATATATAATTCTATGTTGTTTACTTTGGAGTTATTTGGTATTAGAAAAGAAATAGTTAGAGCCTCAGAATTAGATGGCAAAGGACATAAAAATGATTTGTTAATTGATCTTATAAAAAAAGTAGAAGGAGATATATATTTATCTGGTGTAGGAGCAAAAAATTATATGGATGAAGAGTTATTTATTAATGAAGGAATACAAGTTATTTATCAACAATTTAATCATCCTATATATAATCAAAATCATGGTGGTTATTTTGTACAAGGATGTATGGCGCTCGAATTTTTGTTGGAATCTCCAAATGAAGCAAAGCTATATATGGAGAGTATATTAAAATGAAAATAATTGTATGTGTTCGATGGAGGTTAGGGAAAAAGGTTTTACAAACTATTAATGAGTTTCATGATATTGTTAGTGTAATTACTGATGACAAAGAAATTGTAGAATATTGCATTGCAAATTCATTAAAATATATAAGAACAGAAAATAACGAAAATTGGAAAAGTGCATTTTGTGAGGAACACGATTTAATCGTTTCATGCATGTTCAATAAAATTATTTCAGAAAGTCATTTAAATAAAGCTAAATTTGGAGGAATAAATATTCATCAGTCTATTTTACCTTCATATCGTGGGAAATCGCCTGTGTTAATGGCATTAAAAGATAGAGCAGACACAATTGGATTTACTATACATTATATGACTTCAGCTGTAGATGCTGGTAATATTCTTGTTCAGAATTATTGGTATCTAGATTATGAACAATCTTTGGAGGAATTAATGAATCAATATGTTGCATTAGTTCCCTCAGCATTAATAATTTCATTGGAGTTGGTAGAATCCAATTTAAAAGGTCTTAAGCAAGATGAATTGCAAGTTACATATTGCGAAAACTTTGATTTTGAATTGGAATGGAATTTAAAATTAAATCAAATAGTTAAATTAATGGAGAGATAATTATGAAAGTAGTCATTGTAACTCCCCATCCAGATGACGAAACACTGGGGTGTGGAGGAACGTTATTAAGGCACGTTAGTCAAGGAGATGAAGTTTATTGGCTTATTGTTACGACAATGGGGAATAACTTTGCTCGAGAAAATAAGGTACAGAGAGCTCAAGAAATAAAAAATGTAGCTACAAACTATCAATTTGAAAAAACATTCGAACTTGGATTTGAAGCAGCCACATTAGATCAAGTCCCCAAGGGTGATTTAATTGGAGAAATAAGTAAAGTGTTTCAGGAAATATTACCAAATATCATATATGTACCTTATCCAAGTGATATACATTCAGATCATAAAGCAGTTTTTGATGGAACAATGGCTTGTACAAAATGGTTTAGATACCCATCTGTAGAAAAAGTGCTAGCTTATGAAACTTTATCTGAAACAGACTTTATAATGAATCCGGATGCAAATGGTTTTAGACCAAATGTATTTGTAAATATCGAGTCTTTTCTTGACAAGAAAATTGAAATTATGAATATCTATGAATCAGAAATAAGTGCATTTCCATTTCCACGTAGTGAGAAGGCTATTCAATCTTTAGCTTATATTCGTGGAACTGCAAGTGGCTTTGAAGCAGCCGAAGCATTTATGCTATTGAAGGAGCGAGTTTTATGAAGACTTATATCATCGCTGAAGCAGGAGTAAATCATAATGGGTCATTAAAAATGGCAAAAGAGCTTGTGATGGTCGCAAAAGAAGCTGGAGCTGATGCGGTAAAATTTCAAACGTTTAAAGCTGAAAACTTAGTAACAAAGCAAGCGCAGCAAGCTGCATATCAAGTCGAAAACTTAGGTGAGGCTTCATCTCAATTTGCGATGTTGAAAAAGCTAGAATTAACTTATGATGAATTTATTGAATTGCAATCATTTTGTCAATCTGAACAAATAGAATTTCTATCGACACCTTTTGACTTTGAAAGTGTCGATTTTTTGCTAGATAAATTGAACATATCGAAAGTTAAAATTCCTTCTGGAGAACTAACAAATGCTCCATTTATTCATTATATTGCAACAAAACAAAAACCAATGATTTTATCTACTGGAATGGCAACAGTTGAGGAAATACATGAGGCATTAGCATTTATAGCTTATGGTTTAGGGAAATCGAACGAACCTGTTACGATAGAGCTCGTAAATAATTTTTATGCTACTCAAGAAGCGAAAGAAGCGTTAATAAAGTATGTTACTTTATTACATTGTACAACACAGTATCCTGCGCCAGTGGATTCCATTAATTTAAAAGCAATGATTGAAATGGAGAAAACATTCCAATTACCGATAGGTTTATCAGACCATTCAGAAGGAATCCATATTCCACTAGTAGCAGTAGGTATGGGGGCAACTATAATAGAGAAACATTTCACGCTAGATAAAATGTTAGAAGGACCAGACCATGTGGCATCCTTAAATCCTGATGAACTTAAGTCCATGATAAAAGGAATTAGAGATGTAGAGCAGGCTTTAGGAAATGGCATAAAAAGTCCAACATCTATAGAACTTCAAAATCGGATTCCGGCAAGGAAAAGCATAGTTGCTAAACAAATGATACAAGCAGGTGAAAAATTCTCTGTTAGCAATTTAACTGTAAAAAGACCTGGAGATGGTATGCAACCTTCTAAATACTGGTCTCTTATTGGTGAAATTGCTTCAAAATCATATGAAGAGGATGAGCTAATTGATGAATAAGCCGATTATTATGATTGGGAATGGTGGACATGCCTCCGTATTAACTGAAATATTATTAGCGCAAAAACAAAAGATTATCGGATTTACTGCACCCTCCTTAGAAGAGAATGCTTTTGATTTATCTTATTTAGGTTTTGATGAGGTAATAGAAGAATATAATCCAGCAGACATTGAACTAGTACTCGGTATAGGAACAATTAAACCGACACCATTAAGAGAAAAAATATTTACTAAGTTCACGCAAAAAAAGTATCATTTTAAATCTGTCATTCATCCTTCAGCCATTATTGCTCCTTCCGTTCAATTAGGACGTGGAGTTCAAATAATGGCTGGTACTATTATTCAAACGAATACAACAGTTGCCGATAATAGTATTATAAACACTGGTGCGCTAATTGATCATGATTGTCAAATTAGCTCCCACATACATATTGCGCCAGGCACTAAAATATCGGGCAGTGTTCATATTGAAAAAGGAACACATGTCGGAACAGGTGTAACAATTATCCAAGGCATTCATATAGGATCAAATTGTTTAATTGGTGCGGGGGCAGTTGTGGTTAATAATATTGCAAATGATATAAAAGCAGTTGGCGTACCTGCAAAGGAAGTGTAATGCTATGAAACAATGGCAAAAAACATTAGTTAATCAAAATCATAATTTACTTGATACAATGAAAATTATTGATGATTCTTCTTTGCAATTTGCAGTAGTTGTCGATGAAGATCAACATTTGCTTGGGACTGTCACTGATGGAGATATTCGTCGTGGTATTTTGCGAGGTGAAGGTCTTGATGTAACAATTACATCGGTTATGAACTCAAATCCAATAAGTGCGAGAAGCGGTCAAAAATATCATAAATATAAGCAACTAATGAAATCGAAAATGCTAAAGCAATTACCTATTGTGGATGATGAAAATAGAATTATTAATATACTATTTGCTGATAACATTGAAACGTCATTAAATAAAAACACGGTGGTATTAATGCTTGGTGGATTAGGTACTAGGTTACGACCATTAACGAACGATACACCAAAACCAATGCTTAGAGTTGGTAATAAACCGATTTTAGAAACAATAATAGAAGGTTTTAAGCAATTTGGCTATACGAATTTCATTTTTTCCGTTAATTACAAAAAAGAGGTTATCCAAGACTATTTTCAAAATGGGGAAGCTTTTGATGTAACGATTGAATATATTGAGGAAGACAAGAAAATGGGAACTGCTGGAGCACTTTCCTTATTAAAAAATAGACCGACGAAACCGTTTTTTGTGATGAATGGAGACTTGCTAACACAAATTAATTTTGACCAACTTATGCAATTCCATATGGAGCATGAGTCAGTGGCAACGATGTGTGTAAGAGAATTTGAATATCAAATCCCTTATGGAGTTATTGAAACAAATGGTACCGATTTGGTGACTATTAAAGAGAAGCCAATCCATCGTAGCTTTGTAAATGCGGGAATTTATGTATTGAACCCTAATGTGCTGGACTATATTCCGCAAGATGAGTTTTATGATATGCCTACTCTGTTTGAGAAACTAATAGAAAAAAATAGTAAAACATCTGTATTTCCAATTAGAGAATATTGGTTGGATATAGGACAAGTAGATGAATTTAAACGTGCAGATAAAGAATATACAAAAATATTTTCGAAAGAAGTAATGAGATGAAGAGTTTAGTAATAGGATATGGTTCAATAGGTCAAAGACATGCACGAATTTTAAAAGAAATAGGTTTAGAAGTATCAATTGTTTCTAGAAGGATTCAGACGGAGCCTAGTGTATATAGAGACCTGCAAAGTGCTTTTCGTGCAAATATTTATGACTATATCGTAGTAGCCAATGAAACTGTGGCCCATTTTGATACTTTAAAGCAAATTTTAAATAATAATTTTACAGGAAAAATACTTGTAGAGAAACCTCTTTTTGCACAGATTGAGTCGGTTAATTTTGATAGTAGTAAAACCTTTGTTGCTTATAACTTAAGGTTTCATCCACTAATAAAGCTATTAAAAACAATGTTAGTTGATGAGCAAATTATAAGCGTCAATGCATATGCCGGACAATATCTACCGAGCTGGAGATCAAATATAGACTATACTTCCTGTTATTCAGCGTTTCGTGAAAAGGGCGGAGGAGTTCTTAGAGATTTAAGCCACGAACTCGACTATTTGACAAACATATTTGGTGAGTGGGATTCATTGGTAGCAAGTATGTCTAAAATTAGTGATTTAAATATTCAATCCGAAGATTATGTACAAGTTTCTTATAAAACCAAACATCAAGTTCATGTGTCTGTTGAATTAAATTATTTGGATCGTATTATACAACGCTTTGTTATTATTCAAACCAATAATAAAACAATTAAAATTGACTTTATTAATAATAATATTAATTGTAACGGGGAAACTCAACAATTGGATATAGTTGATAGAGATTTCACATATATGAAACAACACGAAGCTATTTTAAACAATTCAACTCTTTGTTGTTCTTTCGAAGAAGGACTTAAAGTTGTAAAAATGATCGAAGCAGTTGAAAAGTCTTCACTTTATAAGGAGTGGGTATATAATGACTAGAATTTGTACTATTTGTGCGCGTGGAGGATCTAAAGGTGTAAAAAATAAAAATCTACGTGAATTATTAGATAAACCATTAATTGCTCATAGTATATTACAGGCAAAAGAAAGCAAACTCTTTGATGTTATAGCGATTAGTAGTGATAGCGATGAAATCTTACGAGTAGCCAAAGAATATGGAGCGGATTATGTTATTAAGCGTCCGAGCGAATTAGCAACAGACACAGCTGCAAAACTTCCAGTAATACAGCATTGTGTAAAAGAAGTTGAGCTACTAAGTAATTTGCAATTTAATATTATGACAGATATTGATGCAACTTCTCCACTTCGGACTATAGAAGATATACAACATGCGATAGATATGCTAGAAAGACATAAAGAGGCAAGTAACTTAATAACAGCTACACATGCTAGAAGAAGTCCATATTTCAATCTTATAGAAAAAGATGAGGATGGGTATGTGTACATCTCGAAACCTTTAGCAGAGACGGTCGTTAGACGTCAGGATGCTCCTAAAACATATGATATGAATGCATCTATTTATGCTTGGAAACGAGAATCATTTTTCACTGCGCAATCAGTTTTTACTGATAAAACAATATTATATATTATGCCGGAGGAACGTTCTCAAGATATTGATTCTGAATTAGATTTTGAAATCGTTAAGTTACTTGCGGAGAAAAGAGGTACCTTAGTATGACATATTTTGATAAGTTTTCACTAAAAGGAAAGACAGCAATAGTTACTGGGGGTGCAGGAATTCTTGGGCGAAATTTTTGTTTTGGTTTAGCAGAAGCAGGGGCAAGGGTTGCTGTAGTAGATATCAATTTACAAGGTGCCCAACAAGTAGCAGAAAAAATCAATCATATGGACGGAGTGGCAATAGCATTTCAATGTGATTTAACATCAGAACAATCTGTTGAAAATATGGTGGAAAGAGTTGTTGAAGAGTTTGAAACTATAGATATTTTACATAATAATGCAGCTGGTAAGTCGAGTGATCTTAATGCCTTTTTTGAACCATTTGAAGAGTATTCTTTAAATCAATGGAAAGAAATTATGAGTACAAATATAGATAGCATGTTCCTTGTTGCTAAACATGTTGGGAAAATAATGAAAAATCAAGGTACAGGAGGTTCTATTATCCAAACTTCTTCTATCTATGGTGTAATGGGCCCTGATAATCGAATTTACGAGGGTTCATTTTACTTAAATCGTCAAATTAATACACCCGCAGTTTATTCTGCTTCAAAGGCTGGGGTAATTGGATTAACACGTTATTTAGCTACATATTGGGCAAAAGATAATATTCGAGTTAACACTATTACACCTGGTGGAGTAGAAAGCGGGCAAAATGAAATGTTTTTAAAAAATTATGGAGAAAGAGTTCCATTAGGTAGAATGGCGAAGGAAGAAGAAATGGTTGGAGCATTAATTTATTTAGCATCTGATGCTTCTAGTTACGTAACTGGACAAAATATAATTATTGATGGCGGATTGAGTGCGTGGTAAGAAAGAGAAGACTTTTATAAAACTATTATTTATCTCAATTTTTAGTTAATCATATCCGAACCATATAGTAGACATTCGATTTTTTTATGTGTGGAATCGATACAGGTTTTAAGGGTTGAGCATTTTAATATATTAAATAAAAGATAGGATGTGATAATATGAGACCTATTTTAATTCCGGAGTATTTGAACGATTTTAGTTGTATCGGTGGTGATTGTGAGGATACTTGTTGTGCTGGCTGGAATATTACAGTAGATAAGAAAACGTATCAAGCTTATCGTAAAGTACATGAACCCGAGCTAAAAGAAAAGTTACAAAATTACGTGAAGCGTAATCGAAAGCAAAATGATGATCATAATTATGCAAAAATTATTTTAAACGATAATAAAAAGTGCAATATGATGTTGGATGATGGGTTATGTAGTATTCATAAAGAATTGGGAGAAGAATTTTTATGTAATACATGCGCCATTTATCCTCGACATATTACACAAGTTGGTAATGTAACAGAAAAAAGCTTAACATTATCTTGTCCTGAGGCAGCAAGAGTAGTTCTATTACGTAAAGAAGGTATAGATTTTATAGAGGCAGAAGAACCAAAAAATACGCGTGGACTAATGAGTAGGGAGCTCTTATTAGAAGAACATCCTCATTTTTGGGATTTGCGAGTTTTTTCTATACAGCTTCTTCAAAGTAGACAACAATCAATTGAAATTCGATTAATAATTTTAGGGCTATTTATACAAAAAATTGAACAATTAAAGCCAAATGAGTTGAAACATGAGTTACCATCGATTATGCAAGATTATTTAAATCGCTTAAATAATGATGAGTTTATTGAATCATTAAAAGATATTAAGGGTAACTTAAATTTCCAACTAAATTTAGCGCGTGCATTAATTCGTTTTCGTTTAGCAGACAACAGTCTTTCTGAAAAATACTTAATAATTCTTCGTCAATTGATAGAAGGCTTAGAATTAGAAGAGGATGAAGACAAAGAAGTTCAGGATATGGAAACAACTATTACCAAGTATTTAAAATCTTATGCTCAAGTATATGAACCTTTTATGAAAGAAAATGAATATATGTTAGAGAATTACATAGTAAATTATATATTTAAAAACTTATTCCCATATGATTATAATTCTTTATTTGAAAGTTATATGATGCTTATTATCCATTTCACGCTAATTAAATTGCATTTAATTGGAATGGCATCTAAAAACCAACAACTAACTCAAGAAATGTTTATTGAATGTGTACAACAGCTTGCCAAGGTCATTGAACATAGTCCTTCTTATCTGCAAGGCGTTCGTGAGGGTATGATTTCTTTAGGATACACAACAATGGGGCATATGTTTATGATGATTAGTAAATAAACTAATAGGTTACAAAATTTTTAATGGTTATTATTTTAATTAAAGTGAGAAATATTTAAGAAAGCCTCTGGTTCAGAAAAATGGCATCTGAATCAGAGGTTTCTTTATGAAAAAAAGTATTATAGATTGTAGTTTACTGTAAAAAGGTGAAACATTCCAAAAAACTTCCGATACTAAATATAAGAACAAGAAATGTTTAGGAGGTTACATATTATGCGTATTGCAGCTCAAGGTCAATCTACAGATGTAGGAACTGCGACGTCATCGACATTTTCTAAGAAAGCAACTTTAGAGGAAACTGTGATGACTACAAGTAAGTCTCAGTTAGTAACGCAAACGCAAGGTGAAAAAATATCAACAGCTGAGGGGCAAGAAATATCTAAAGAGAAGCTGCAAAGCGTTGTAGATACAGTAAATGAGTTTTTACAAATCAATCATAATGCTTCTAAATTTGTATTACATGATGGGCTAGATCGATATTTTGTACAGGTTGTTAATACTCAAACAGAAGAGGTCGTAAAAGAAATCCCCCCTAAAAAACTTTTAGATGCATTTTACGAGATGCAAAAGTTATTAGGAATGATTGTAGACGAAAAAATATAAGCAAATGTAGGAGGAAATATAATGGTAAATAGAGTCGGTGGATTAGCATCAGGAATGGATATAGATGCATTAGTAAAAAAATTAATGAGTGCGGAAAAAGTGCCTTTAAATAAGCTATACCAAAAGAAACAAACATATGAATGGCAACGTGATGCCTATCGTAGCGTGAATACGAAATTAAAAACATTTGATACTTACATTGCTGATAATTTAGTGTTAAAAAGTTTCCTTTCCAAAACAGCAGCTAGTACAAATTCAAATTTAGTATCAGCTACTGCAACAGGAAGTGCTGCTGGGTCACTTTCAATCGAAGGGGTATCACAATTAGCAACTGCAGCCCGCAAAGTTGGTGATCAAGTTAATGCTATTGGTACGACAAAAATGTCGGATTTAGGGGCAACAGGGACAATTGAATTTAAAGCTATACAAAGTAATGGTCAATTAGCAAGTACAGCAACAAAAATTGAAATTACTTCAGATATGACTGTAAACCAATTTATTAGTAAAGTGAATACTAGTAATGCGGGGATTAGTGCTGTATTTGAAAATGGTCGATTCTCATTTACTGCCAAAAATACAGGCGATGTTAAAGGCGATGAGGAAATCAAAGTTACTGGTGGAAATGACATATTTGCTAAGTTAGGATTTGGCGACCCTAGTAAAGTCCAAACTACAGAAGGTAAAAATGCTATTTTTACTGTTAATGGCATTGCAACAGAAAGAACAACAAACACGTTTACGATTTCTGGTTATAATGTAACATTAAAAGATACATTCAACGGTGTTCAAACAATTGCAGATAAATATAAAGCTGCTTTGGAAGAATTTAAAAATGCTACAACTAATTTAGCAAATAAACAAGCAAACCTTGCAACCAAAAAAGGAGCTTATGGTGCTAGTGATATTAATAGTTACACAACAGCACACAACCAAGCTTATACAGATGCTTTCGGTAGTTCATTAAATTTGTCACAACAAGCACAATATAATAAATTAGGAAACGCTTTTTGGAAAGGCTTAGCAGATGATGAAGCTAGTTTCATTAATGATAAATTATCTGCAGGTCAATCAGTCGAGGATATAAGGAAGGCAATAAATGAAAGTGGTATGAGTCCGGAGAAGATAGAAAAATTCCAATCTTTAACGGATGGTGAATTACAAGCTTTATCTTCCCTTGATACAACACAACTTAATGCATTTAAAAGTCAAGCAGATTATGCACAGTATGGTACTAAATTAAAAGATTTCGATCAAAAAGCAATTGATGCTTTAAAAAGTTTTGCATATAACAGTAATGATTCAATTGAAGACATTCATAAAGCGATTGATGCCAATCCAGACTTTTCAATAGAAGTAAAAGATGCATTAAAATCTTTAAGTAAAGATGAGTTAACTAATTTAATTAGTAAGGATAAAGCAACTCTAGAAAGTTATTCTGCAAAAGCTCAAGCTGATGATTTAAAACAAAAATATAGCCAATTCGGTGATGCAGGATTAAAAGGTTTGCAAAATGGTACTATCAAAGAAGAGAATTTATCACCTGACCAAAAAAAGATTTGGAATGAGTTAACAGCTGATCAAAAAAGTAAATTTTACGCGCTAGCGGATCAAAATATCCTGCGAACAGAATACTTAACTGCAGATGCTGAAGAAAAAGCAGCTGTTACACGCTTAAATGAAGCTACTAGTACGCAAAATGCGGCAAAAGCAGATGCTGATGCAGCAGGTATTTTAAACCCTGATGGTACTATTGATGATACGAAAGTAAATAATGCACCCAAGGCACAGGCAGTCACGATGACATCGACAACAAATGTTGATGACATAGTAAATAAAATTAAAGAATTTGTCACTACTTATAACGGCTTTATTAAAGATTTAAATGATCAAACGAAAGAAACTAAATATCGTGATTATACGCCATTAACAAGTGAACAAAGAGAAGAAATGTCAGAAAGTGAAATTAAGCTTTGGGAAGAAAAAGCAAAGAGTGGTTTACTTCGTGGAGATACCCTTATTCGTGAAGGGATTTCAAATATGCGATCATTAGTATATCAATCTAATCCAGGTATTGATTCTAATTATAATACGTTATTTAGTATCGGAATTACGACTACTAAGAACTATAACGATGGTGGTACTCTAGAAATTGATGAAATTAAATTACGAAAAGCATTAGAAGAAGATCCGGATGCAGTTGAAAAACTATTTAAAAATAGTGAAGGTAAAAAAGAAGATATTGTAGACGGCAAAACAGTTGATACACGTGGTTATGTAGATAAATTACGAGAATCAATGAAGTCTTTTGAAATTAGTATTGAGAAAAAAGCTGGTCGTTCTACGATGACGGACGCTCAATATGCAATTGGGAAAAATCTAATTGATACTGAGAGTCGAATTAGCACTTGGAAGAGCAAACTCGAAAATATCGAAGCACGTTATTGGAAACAATTCACGGCAATGGAACAAGCAATCAATAAAGCCAATTCACAATCAAGTCTGTTCTCACAAGGCTCTTAATAAGTTTTGAATGAAGCAAGGTAGGAGAAGTCAATGCAACAAATAAATCAACTATTACAGATGTCTGCGAATCTCTATAAATTATTAGGCGATATCCCGAAAGGCGAAGATCGTGATGACTATGTGGATACAATTAATAGTTTGTTAGACAAGCGTGGCACAATTATCAATGGTTTGAAACAAGAGGGTTTTCAATATGATGAACAAGATCGTGTTCATCGTACCTTGCTTGAATTAGATAATGGCATTAAAGAACGATTGGCTGCTGTAATGAGCGCAGTAAAGCAAGATATGGCAAACCTTCAAAAATCGAAAAAAAGTGAAGCGCAATATTTTAATCCTTATGGTAATGTTCGTGTCATGGATGGGATGTATTATGACAAAAAGAATTAGAATTTTCCTATTAGCTTTTCTTTGATTAATGGTTTAAAATAGTAAATAAGTAACATCTAAAAGGAGTTGTCCTTTATTGGCAGCAAATTTAACAGCGCAAAACGCTTATAAACAAAATAGTGTCACAACTGCTTCACCTGGTGAGCTTACATTGATGCTTTATAATGGATGCTTAAAGTTTTTAAACAAAGCTAAACTTGCGATTCAAGATAAAAATATTCAAGAAAAAAATACAAATTTGATAAAAGCACAAGCAATTATTAGTGAGCTTATGGCAACACTTAATATGGACATTGAAGTATCAAAAAATATGTTAGCACTCTATGAATATATGAATCGTCGTTTAGTAGAAGCAAATATCCAAAATGATGTTAGCATCATCGAAGAAGTTGAAGGGTTAGTGACGGAATTTCGGGATACTTGGAAAGAAGTTATTCGCATTAATCGACAACAACAGTTCGGTAATGGGAATAACGGACAAGTGTAATACAAAATTAGAGACCATCGATTGATGATGGTCTCTTTTATTTATAAAAAGAGTACAAGATAAAGTTAATAAGATTATACAAAAATCGATACG
>Ga0213825_1000902_pt1 | contig 21361 bp, 22 predicted proteins | sample MC6MC0900MG_FD_179896 | JGI IMG/M metagenome (GOLD analysis project Ga0213825, IMG submission 179896) | Enriched soil aggregate microbial communities from Iowa State University, Ames, United States - MC6-MC0900-MG | ecosystem: Environmental > Terrestrial > Soil > Unclassified | place: USA: Iowa... | reverse complement strand
TTCTAAAGTAGCCTGATCTTCATGGAGCATTTCTGTATTCATTTCAATAATATAAATATGATTTTTCCCTATAGCTTTTAGTTCTTCTATATCCCTAGCTTCTATTATATGTCCTTTTTTAAAAGCGGCACCCTTGAATTCTCCAGGTACTATCTTAGTTAAATCATGGGCCACTATCATACCAATAGCATCTTCCACTTTTACTTTTTTCATTATCACACCCCCATGTTACATTTTATTACATTATATCATCGCATGTAAAAAAATACCACCTAATACATAAGTTTCGTATTAGGTGATATTTTAATAAGTATATAATTAAGCTGCCTTTTCTTTTTCACTTTTAAAGTTAAATATAATGTTTAATGTAACCCCTATAATGGCTGCTAAGCTGACACCTGTTATTTTAACAGAGGCACCAACTGGAATTCCAATTGATATACCAGTATATTTTTCTAAATTAGTAGTACCAAGTCCAATGATTATTATGGTAGCTATAATTAAAATGTTTTTCCAATCAAAAGTTACATCCCCATTTTTAATAGTTTTAAATCCTATTAAAGAAATCATTCCAAACAACATGATACTAATTCCACCCATAACAGCGCTAGGTATAGATAAAAGTAATCCTCCCAATTTAGCTACAAAACCTAGGATGATAGCAAATATTGCTGTAATTCTTATTATTGATGGATCATAGTTCTTTGTTAATGCTAAGACTCCAGTATTTTCTCCATAAGTTGTATTGGCTGGCCCTCCAATAAATGCAGAAAACATAGTTGCAAGTCCATCTCCTAATAAAGTTCTATTAAGACCAGGATCTTCAATGAAGTTTTTACCAACTACTTGTCCATTTGTAGTAATATCACCAACATGCTCCATTAGTACTGCTAACACCACTGGTGCAATTACGAGTATAGATGCCATATCAAATTTAGGTAATGTAAAGCTAGGTACAGCTAAAAATGCTGCTTGAGATATTGTACTAGTATCTACAATATTCATAATTAATGAAAGTATATACCCAAAGGATACTGCAATAAGTATAGCTAATTGTTTTGAAAATCCTTTTCCAAAGAAGTTAATAGATAATGCTATAGCTAAAGTTATACCTGCTATAAGGAAATTTTCACTAGCCATTCCTATAGCTGTAGGTACAAGATTTAACCCTATAACTATTATCATGGGTCCGACAACTTGAGCTGGAAGGAATTTTTTTATAGTAGATACACCAATTTTCTTAACTATTAATGAAATTATTACATAAATAAATCCTGCAACTAACAATCCACCTTGTGCATATGCTAAATCTCCACCATTTAAATTTCCTGCAGCTATTATTACTGGTATAAATGCGAAGGAAGATCCAAGAAATACTGGAACTTTTCCTTTTGTACAAAGGTGGAATATTAAAGTACCACATCCTGCGGCAACAAGAGCAACTGAAGGATCAAGACCTGTAAGTACAGGTACTAGAACCGTCGCACCAAACATAGCAATTAAGTGCTGCATAGCAAGCACCATTCTTTTAATTTCCTCTCTAATAGTTCTCTTTGCCAAAGTTTCTTCTGCTTCTTTTTTTAATGTTATTTCTGACATATGAAGCCTCCTTAATATTTTTAATATTAGGAGAAATTTCTTTCTCCCCTTTCAGTATCTCGGTACTGATTAAAAGGTATATAAATAAAAAAACTTCTTACTTTCGCAAGAAGTTATATACAGAAATATAGTATAATCCCATAATTATATGTACCTTCTTGCCAGCCTCTCTGGACTGATTTAAAGAAATATTTTATTTTTTACTTTATTCTTTTTATCATTATACTACTTATAAACTTAAATAACAAGTATTTTTTATATTTATTTTATTACTCTTTCTACTATTATATTAAAATATCTTGAAAAAACATCTAAATAAGTTATAATAAAATCATAGTACATAAGATGAATAGTATAATTAATTTTAAAACGCAATTATGGGGGGTATATATATGAATATACGTTACGCAAAAAGGACTTCAAATTTAAAAGCGTCTGAAATAAGAGAACTTTTAAAATTGACTGAAAAGCCTGAAATTATTTCTTTTGCAGGTGGATTACCCGCTCCTGAATTATTTCCGTTAGATAAATTAAACGAAGTAACATCAGTGGTTATAAAAGAAAAAGGTCAAGCAGCTCTACAGTATGCTTCTACTGATGGTTATATTCCTTTAAGAGAAATAATTGTAAAAGAAAGAATATCACCTACAGGAGTAAAGTGTGACATTTCAAATGTTATGCTAACAAATGGTTCTCAGCAGGGTTTAGAGTTTTCTGCAAAGCTTTTCATAAATGAAGAAGATACTATTGCATGTGAGAGTCCAAGCTATCTTGGAGCTTTAAATGCATTTATGGCTTATGGTCCTAAATTCTTAGAAATACCAATGGATGAAAATGGTATGATTGTAGAGGAATTAGAAAAAGCATTAGAAGACGGAAACCACAATATAAAAATGATTTATACTATTCCAGATTTTCAAAATCCAAGTGGAATTACAATGAATATTGAGAGAAGAAAACGCTTATGTGAACTAGCTGCTAAGTATGAAATACCTTTAATTGAAGATAGTCCGTATGGAGAATTACGATTTGAGGGAGAAAGTCTTCCTTCAATTAAATCCTTTGATAGAGCAGGTTATGTAATTAATCTAGGCACTTTTTCTAAAACTTTCTGCCCTGGACTAAGACTTGGATGGATATTAGCAGAAGAAGAAATAATTAAAAAGTATATTTTAATTAAGCAAGGCGCAGACTTACAATGTAATACTTTTGCTCAGGTTGTCGCAGGAGAATACATGAAAACTTACAGTTTAGATGATCATATAAAGAGCATAATTGAAGTTTATAGAGTTAGACGTGATTTAATGATAGATAGTATGAAAAAATATTTCCCTAAAGATGTTAAATACACTTATCCTTCAGGAGGGTTGTTTACTTGGGTTGAATTAAGAAAAGATTTAGATTCTGCTTCTATTATGGAAGATGCTCTTAAAGAAAATGTAGCCTATGTACCTGGTGCTTCTTTCTTCCCTAATGGTGGCAAGAAAAATTTCTTTAGATTAAATTACTCTAACATGCCAGAAGATAAAATCGTAGAAGGAATTAAAAGATTAGGTAAAGTTCTTCATAAATATTATGCAAAATAGAAACAATAAATACTTTATACACTAGTACAATAATGAAAATAAATAAACTTAAATATTTATTCATATAATTTTAGGAGGAGTTAAAATGGAATTTTCAAAAAGAATACTGGCTATGGGATATTCACCTATCAGAAAACTAGCGCCATATGGAGCTGAAGCTACACGTAAAGGAGTAAAAATATATCATCTAAATATTGGTCAACCTGATATTGAAACTCCAAAGGAATTCATGGAAGGAGTTAATAACTATAAAGATGATGTACTTAAATACGCTCAATCTCAAGGAATAGATGAAGCAATTAATAGTTTTATTAACTATTACAAAGAGTGGAATATAGATTTTGAATCTAATGAAATTCTCATTACAAATGGTGGTTCTGAGGCTATTTCTTTAGCATTCACAGCAATCTGTGATGTAGATGACGAAGTAATTATACCAGAACCTTTCTATACAAATTATGCAGGATTTGCACAAGGAGCAGGCGTAAAAGTAGTACCTTTTATAACTAAAGCTGAAGAGGGATTCCATCTACCAGCAAAAGAGGTTATAAAATCTAAAATAACTTCTAAAACAAAAGCAATCATGGTTTCTAACCCTGGAAATCCAACAGGAGTTGTTTATACAGAAGATGAAATAAGAATGCTTGCTGATATATGTAAGGAAAATAACCTATTCCTTATAGCAGATGAAGTATATAGAGAATTTGTTTATGATGGATTAAAATACACTTCTGCTCTTTATATGGAAGATATTAAAGATAGAGTAATTTTAATAGATAGTATATCTAAACGCTATAGTGCATGTGGTGCAAGAATTGGTTTAGTAGCTTCTAAGAATAAAGAACTTATAAGTCAAATTATGAAGATGTGTCAAGTTAGACTATGCGTTCCAACTATAGAACAATTAGCAGCAGCAAATCTAATCAATACTCCTAAAGAATATTTTATTAACGTTAAAGAAGAATATGAATCTAGAAGAAATATTATGTTTGAAAAACTTTCAAACATGCCAGGTGTTATATGTAAAAAACCTACTGGAGCATTTTATATAGTAGCAAAACTTCCAATAAAAAGTGGTGAAGATTTTGCAAAATGGTTACTTACAGACTATAACTATAACAATAAAACTGTTATGGTTGCTCCTGCAGAAGGTTTCTATGCAACAGAAGGTCTTGGTATGGACGAAATAAGATTATCTTATTGCTTAAATACTGAAGCTTTAGCTGATGCAATGGATATATTAGAAAGAGCTTTAGCTGAATATGTTAAACTTGAAAAATAAGTATTAGAAAAAAAGAAATTAAGTTTCACAACTTAATTTCTTTTTATTATAATTATTATTCATAATAATTATAATGTATACTGCTAATTTCATCACATTAAAATGAATCTATATTATCTTTCTTATATTCATAGTAAGTATCAATTGTTTTAAATCCTTCACATATATATAAATTTACAGCTTCCATGTTTTTTTTATCACATTTAAGGTATATTTTGTTACTACCAAGATCATGAGCTAAATTTACTATATATTTAAGCAGCTTTTTTCCATAACCTTTGCCTCTATATTCTGGTAAAACTCCAAAATTAGCTATATAAATTTTTGCATCCTTTTTTATTAATTGTCCATACCCTATATGAACCCCTTTACATTTCATAAAAATACATCCCTCTGGAATATAATAATTTTGATATTTTTCATATATAATATCATCTTCATCTATAGACTGTCTATTAGCTGAATCAAAAACTATATTCTGAATTAAACACCTATATTTTTCATCTTTGCCATCTTTAAAAGTTGTAAAAGAAATATTCTCATCAATGTTAAATTCTTCATAGGAACTTATTTCTCTTCCCATTTCAATAATAGCTCTTTCTATACTAAATCCTAGATCAATTAATAAATTTGCATTCAAGTTATTGTTTTCACTAATAATAATTGAATTGCAGCTATCGAAAAACCTAAATACTTCTTTATAATACTCAAAAGTACTATATTCAGGAATAAACTTTATACAGTGTATTTTATATACTTGATATTGAAGTTTACTATACCATAAAAAACCTATATATTTTTGTTCAGATTTTATATACTTTATATTTTTTCCCAAAAGAAGTTTTTTAAATATGTTCTTATTTGTACATATATCTATAAGTTCTTCTTTATACTCATTAGTAATATTAAATTCATTTATAAAATTTAAATTTGAATTATTTATTGTTTCTAATCTATACATAAATTCATCTACCTCATACTTTTTGAATCTATATATATATTATAATCCAAATTTAAATAATATAACCATTTTTAGTATATTTATTTTAAATATAAAAATAGAAGATACACTAGTGTATCTTCTAAAAATTTTTATGCTTCTACTTCTTTAATGCTAAGTCCAATTTTCTTTCCTTCAGCATCTACTTGAGTTATCACAGCTTTTATTGTTTCTCCGATTTTTAAAGCATCTTCAATTTTTTCAACTCTTTCATTAGAGATTTGAGAAATGTGTACTAATCCATCTATCCCTTCCTCTAACTCAACAAATGCTCCAAATGGTGCAAATCTTACTACTTTTCCAGCAACAACATTTCCTGTTGGATATTTTTCATTAATATTGTTCCATGGATTTTCACTTAACATTTTAACACTTAAAGCTAATTTGTTATTTTCTCTGTCCACTTCTAAAACACCAACTTTAATAACCTGACCAACTTTAAATAATTTTGATGGGTTATTAACTTTATTCCAAGACATTTCAGAACTGTGTAGTAAACCATCTATACCATTAATTTCTACAAAAGCTCCAAAAGCAGTTAATCTTTTAACTTCACCTTCAACTACCATACCCTTTTCTAAAGAAGCCCATGTAGTAGCTTTTTTAGCTTCATTATCTTTCTCTAATAGCTCTCTTCTTGAACCAACAATTTTAACTCTATTTCTTTCTCTAGAATACTCTATAAGTTTTATATCAAAATTTTGTCCTATATACTTAGTTAAATCATTAACTCTACTTAATTCTATATGAGATGCTGGTATAAATACTCTTTCTCCTTTAAATAATGCCACAAGTCCACCTTTTACTTCTTGTTTAACTTGAACATTTATTATCTCTCCATTGTCGAAGGCAGCCTTTAATACTTGTTGTTGTTCAGCTCTTAAAACTTCAGTTCTTGATAATACAACTAGTCCATCAGAATTTTTTCTATTTATTACTTTTGCCTTAATAACGTCTCCAACTTTAATTTGTTGATTTAAAGGAGTTTCATTATCTCTTGAATATTCTTCTGCTGTTAATATTGCCTCGGTTTTTGTACCTATAGTTAAATATGCTTCTTTTTCATTTACTTTAAACACTTCACCTTCTAAAATGCTACCTACAGATATGTTGCTAGTATCCTTAAAATATTTATCATAAAGGTCCATATCCTCTTGACTTATATCGTTTTGTTTTTTCATTTTACTAATAGCCTCCTCAATTACATACTCTGGAGTTGACGCCCCAGCAGTAATTCCAATTTTATTTATATTTTCATTCCCTATCATATTTAAAAGTGAAGAATCTACTTTTTCTACATGATAAGTATTTTCACAATTTTTTTTGCAAATTTCATAAAGCTTTGTAGTATTTGAACTATTGTACCCACCTAAAACTATCATTAAATCAACATCCTTAGAAAGTTTACTTGCAGATTCCTGTCTTTCTTCTGTAGCATTACAAATAGTATTAAAAGCTACTATTTCTTTAGCTAATGATATTATCCTGTTCAAAACCTTTTCCCAATTACTTTGCTTTTCTGTGGTTTGGGAAACTACACATACCTTACCCTTAATTGCATCTATATTTTCTCCATCTTTAGATATAATGGCTTTATCATTACACCATCCATTAATGCCTATGACCTCTGGATGCTTATCATCTCCAACAATAATTATATTATATCCTTTGTTGTAATACTCCTCAACCTTTTGTTGTATATTTCTCACATATGGACAAGTCCCATTCTCTATTATAACATTATTCCTTCTTAAATGGTCAAATACATTTTTACCAACACCATGAGATCTTATTACTACAACATCATTTTCTTTAAGATTATATGCTTCTTCAAGAGTTATAGAATAAATACCTTTTTCCTCTAAGCTTTTTACAACATCATTATTATGTATTAATGGTCCTAGTGTATATATATCTTTATCATATTTTTCTCTCAATCTTATTGTCTCTTCTACTGCTCTCTTTACACCAAAACAAAAACCTGCTTTATTCGCAAGAGTTACTTCAGACATATTATCCTCACCTCTAATACTATTTACTATAAAATAAATTAATTTAAATTAAACATGACTATTTATCTACATTTATTGATGATATATATTTAGATATGGTTTCTACTACTTCATTTATATCCATAGTAGAAGAATCAATCTCTATAGCATCTGCAGCTTTTCTTAAAGGATCCACTTCCCTATTTGAATCAATGTAATCTCTCTTTTTTATATCCTCTAATATATTATTATAATCTACTTTTACATTCTTGGCTATAAGCTCATCATACCTACGTTTAGCTCTTTCTTCTGCCCTAGCTGTCAAAAATATTTTAAAACTTGCATTTTTAAGTACTACTGTGCCTATATCCCTACCATCCATTATCACATTATAATTTTTTGCTATTTCTTGCTGCATTTCAACTAGTTTTTGTCTAACCTCTAGTATAGATGCATATCTCGATACATTATTCGTAACTTCAATACTTCTTAATTCATCAGTTACATCTATATCATTAACAATTAGATTCTCATTTTTAAAATACATCTTCAAAGTATCTATGAGTTCACATAACTCTTCCACTTGACTAGGTTCAATACCCTTTCTCATTGCAAACAAAGTAACTGCTCTGTACATAGATCCAGTATTTATGTACATCAAATTATATTTTTCTCCTATTAATTTAGCTATAGTACTTTTTCCTGCTCCAGCAGGTCCATCAATAGCTATTGATATTTTCATAGTATCACTCCTCAGTTAGATAGTTACTGTCAATCTATAATTTTATAAGTATTTTAAAATTATAGATTTCTCAATAATAACTTTACTTGTATATTTATATCTTACTTCCTGCTATAAAACCTGTAGAAATAGCAATCTGCACATTATAGCCTCCAGTATAAGCATCTACATCTATTACTTCTCCAGCAAAACTCAGGTTAGAAATCACCTTAGATTTCATTGTCGAAGGATCAATTTCTTTTGTATCAATGCCCCCGGATGTAACTATTGCTTCATCTATAGACCTTAATCCTCTTACTTCCATTGTAAGATTTGAAATAAGATTTAGAAAATACCTACGTTGTTCTTTTGTAATACTATTCACCTTTTGATCTTCTGGTATTTTACTTAAGTTAATCATAATAGGAATTAATTTTTGTGGAAATAAATCATTTAGTGCATTTTTAAAGTCTTTATTATTATACTTTAAAAAATCCTTTTGTATTCTTAAATCTAACTCTTTTTCGCTAAGTGCAGGCTTAAGATTTAATACAATCTTGTACTTTTCACCTGGTTTTATTAAACTGCTTGCACTAAGACATAGTGGACCAGAAATTCCAAAGTGAGTAAATAGCATTTCGCCTTGCTCTTTAAAAATTATTTTATTATTGTTAGCCAACACTGTAAGTTGTACATTTCTTAGTGATAAACCTTGAAGATCTTTTACCCACGCTTCATTAACTTCTATGGGTACTAAGGATGGTTTTATAGGCACTATATTATGACCTAGCTTTTTACAAAATCTAAATCCATCACCACTAGATCCAGTTTGAGGATATGAAGCTCCGCCAGTAGCTAAGATTACATTATCACATTCTATAGAATCATCATTATCAAGTACTAACGAAGTAATCCTATTATTTTTAATTTTTAAATCTTTTACAGCAACTCCAAGTTTAATTTCAATATTCTTCTCTACCAAAGCTTTTTCAAAGGCTTTTATAATATCTGAAGATTTATCTGATTTAGGAAAAACTCTATCTCCTCTTTCTACTTTAAGTTCAACTCCTCTTTCATTAAAAAACTTAATAGTATCCTCATTGGTAAAGGTATAAAGAGCGCTATATAGAAAATGAGGATTAGTTGGAATATAATCAAAAAATTCACTAATATCCTTACTATTAGTTACATTACATCTACCTTTTCCAGTAATAAAAAGCTTTTTTCCGAGTTTATTATTTTTTTCTATTAATATGACCTTATTGCTTTTACTTGCTGCTATTGCAGCCATCATTCCAGCTGGACCTCCACCTACAACTACTACTTGTGCCAAAAAATCACCGTCTCTTCTACTTTATTTTAAACATATTCCTATATTATAATTTAATATAAAATTCCTAATTATTCAATGAATTTATTTCGCTAATTAAATTTTTATGTTACCATTATTAATAAAGTTGAATTATACTAAATTTCATCTAAAACCAAAATCCTTGTTATATCACATGAAAAAGGAGAGAATTCAAAAATTCCCTCCTTTTAATATTAAAACTATTTTAATTTAATATTAAATATCTCCTTGAGCATGCATTGCTTCTGCAACTTTCATAAATCCAGCAATGTTAGCACCAGCAACTAGGTTATATCCAAATCCGCATTGTTCAGCTGCTTCCATAGCATTTTTATGGATTGTTACCATAATTTGATGAAGTTTTTGATCAACCTCTTCAGCTGTCCAAGATATTCTCATACTGTTTTGTGCCATTTCTAATGCAGAAGTAGCAACTCCACCAGCATTAGCAGCCTTAGCAGGTCCAACTATTAATCCATTAGCTAAGAAGTGTTCAACTGCTTCGTTTGTACATGGCATATTTGCAGCTTCACATACAAATTTAATTCCATTAGCAACGATTTGTTTTGCATGTTCTATATGAATATCATTTTGAGTTGCGCAAGGCATTATGATGTCAACTTTAACACCCCATGGTTTTTGTCCTTGGAAGAATTCACATCCAAATTTATCAGCATAGTCTTGAACTTTATCTCTACCTGAATTTCTCATTTCAACTAAATAGTTAATTTTCTCTGGAGTAGTTATTCCATCTTTATCATAGATGTAACCATCTGGTCCAGATAAAGTAACAACTTTACCACCTAAGTCAGCAACTTTTTGACATGCTCCCCAAGCAACGTTACCGAAACCTGAAACTGCAACTGTTTTTCCTTTGAAATCAGTTCCTTCATGTTTAAGTATTTCTTCACAGAAGTAAGCAACTCCAAATCCTGTTGCTTCTGGTCTTACTAAGCTTCCACCATAAGTTAAACCTTTTCCAGTTAAAACTCCATTTTCGAAAGCTCCTCTAATTCTTCTATATTGACCGTATAAGTATCCGATTTCTCTTCCACCTACACCGATATCTCCAGCTGGCACGTCCACATCTGGTCCGATGTGTCTTTGTAATTCAGTCATAAATGCTTGACAGAATCTCATAATTTCAGCATCAGACTTACCTCTTGGGTCAAAGTCTGAACCACCTTTACCTCCACCTATTGGAAGTCCAGTTAATGCATTTTTAAGAATTTGTTCAAATCCTAGGAATTTGATAATTCCTAAGTAAACAGATGGATGGAATCTTAATCCACCTTTGTAAGGTCCTATAGCTCCATTAAATTGTACTCTAAATCCTCTATTTACTTGAGTTTTACCATTGTCATCTTTCCAAGATACTTTAAACATTATTTGTCTTTCAGGCTCACAGAATCTCTCTAATAGGTTAGACTCTACATATTCTGGGTGCTTGTCAAGTACAGGCCCTATAGAGTTTAAAACCTCTTCAACAGCTTGTATAAATTCTGGTTCAGCGCTGTTTCTTTTTTTCACGTTTTCTAATACTTGCTCAATATAAGCTTTAGTATCCATAGTATCAATACCTCCTAAAATTTAAACAAAATTATTTATATAATTTACTTTCAGTATGAAAACACACTCAAGTAAATCTTTACATGTAATATATATTCTATGTAATCGTTTTTTTTCCTTCTTTTTTAAAACATTTTAACAGATTTATTGCAATATTTAAAAACGATTACATACCTTTATTTACATAATAGAATACTTTTGCCTATAAATCAACATAATTTTATAAAAATTTAGACAGAAAAATTAAAACTTATTAATATCCTTATTTGTTTTGTAAGAATAAATTTGATATTCTTGCCATACTTGCTCAAGATCTGTGAAGGTTTTAGATATTTTATCTTTTTCTTTTAAGCCTACAGCTATAATAAGAGCATTTATAACACTTAATGGAGCCACTAAAGAATCAACAAAGGATGCCATATTACTTTCAGCAATTAGCACATAGTCAGCTTTAGTTGCTAAAGGAGATAAAACACTATCTGTAATTGCAACAACATCAGCTCCCCTTGATTTAGCATAATTAAGAGTTTCAACAGTTCTCATAGCATAACGTGGGAAACCTATACCAATCACACAGTCTCCTTCCCCTAAAGTTAGCATCTGTTCAAAAATATCACTCATTCCGTAAGATACGATTTTTACATTGTCTAATATTAAATTTAAATAAAAACCTAAAAAGTCTGCCAATGCAGCTGAACTTCTTAATCCTACAATATATATTTTCTTAGAGTTTAATATACTATTTACTGTACTTTCAAAAGCTTCATAATTTATTTTTTCCATAGTTGCTCTAATATTTTCTATATCAGATTTCAATACTCCTTTTAAAGCGTTATTAGGAATAATAAAGTCGTTAGACAATTCTATTCTTTGAGCTGTGGTAAGTTTGTTTTTTATAAGTTCTTGCAATGCCTTCTGGAGTTCAGGATATCCTTCATAACCTAATTGGTTAGCAAATCTAACTACTGTTGACTCACTAACACCAACACTTGCTCCAAGCTTCGCAGCAGTCATAAATGCGGCTTTATCATAGTGCTTTAAAATATATTCAGCTATAAGCTTTTGCCCTTTACTTAACCTTGAAAATTTAGTTTGTATCATTCTCATTAAATCAGTACTATTATTTTCCATAACTTAACTCCTTTTAAAAGATTATAAAGTATATAATTCATTTTACTGAAAAATGAATTATATACTTCATATTAACACATGATTGATTATCCTTCAACAAAAAACTTCTATGAATATAATTTTTATGATTTTTTTCCATGCAAGAGATAATTATAAGCTTATAACACGGTTTAAAAATCTGCATTAAGCATTGAAAAATCACAGATTTAAGGATATTTTTTCTTTTCAATAACTAACAAGTACGGAGCCCTTTCACTCCTATTTATCACTTTATGAATCATTACTCCATACTTATCTTTAGGTAGAGAACTTGCATATTTTAATATCTCTTCACTTTCACGAATACCTTCATTATGACCAATGTAAACTGATATAATGGCAAAACCTCCATTTTTTAATATTTTTAAAGTCCCTTTAATACTTTTTAGTGTTGATTCAGCTTCTGTAGTTATAGATTTGTCGCCACCGGGAAGAAAACCTAAATTATATATGGCTACATCCACTTCTTCAGTAATATATTTTTCTATATTCTCATGAGAATCACAAATAAGTATTACATTATCTTTGTTCTTTTTCTTATATTCTTCTATTGCTACTGATTGAATATCAAAGGCATAAACTTTTTTAAAGCTCTCACTTAGAAAGTCACAATCTCCACCATTTCCTAGAGTCTCATCTATAGCTATATTTTTATCTTCCACAAAATTTTTAATTATATAGTGAGATAAATCTGTTATATTGCCCAAGTATTTAAACATTTTTACCTCCTCCGTTCTTTAGGTACTGTATTTCTTTTTCACTTAGATATCTCCATTGACCTTCTTTTAACTCAGTATCTAATTTTATTTCTCCTATTGAAACTCTCTTCAAATTTATAACTGGATGTCCAATTGCTTCACACATTCTTCTGACTTGCCTATTTTTTCCCTCATGAATAGTTATAGCAACTTCACAACTATTTTTATACTTTTTTATCAATTTACATCTCCCAGGTGCAGTAATATAATCTCCAATATCAATTCCTTTCTCAAATTTATATATTTTATCTTCATTGATTATCCCTTTTACTATTGCTATATAAGTTTTATTAATAGAAACTCTTGGGTGCATTACATTGTTATAAACTTCACCATCATTAGTTAAAAGAATTAGGCCAGAAGTATCATAATCTAACCTGCCAATAGGATATATTCTTTCATCTACCTTGACAATATCCAATAAAGTTTTTCTACCCCTATCATCCTTTACAGATGATATATATCCTGTAGGTTTATTAAGAACTACATATATCTTTTTTTCTTCTGGTTTTATTACTTTATCATCTACTCTAACTTCATTAACTATAGTGTCAATTTTTATTCCTAATTCATTTACTATATTCCCATCAACTTTAACTCTACTAGACAATATTATTTCTTCACATTTTCTTCTAGAAGCAACACCACATCTAGCCATATATTTTTGTAATCTCTCTTCCATCTTAAACTTCCCTTCATAACTCTAATAAAATGAATTATAGTTTTTATTAATAAAAAAATCAATCCAATTAAATAATAAACCGATAACTCTACATATTAATATTTTGTAGTGTTATCGGTTTATTTATAATCTAGACTTATTTTAACTGATTTAAGCGAGAGTTAGGTTGTTGTTCCATATATCCTGTTTTAGAATTTCTACTATCATTTGATTTGTCATTCATAGAAGTTAGTTCACCATTCATCTTATTGGAAGACTTTTTAGGTTTATTTTGCTTATTCTTAGCCATAAAGCTCACCTCCCTATTAACTATTATTTTCAGAATTATTTTTAATATTCAATGATGATAGATTTTATTAATAAAAACTTATAATAAAGTTATACCTTTTAATCAATTGAGAAAATTTGTAATAGGTGCTATATTAAAATATGAGGAAAATTTTAATATGACAACTAAACTTTAAGGAGGAATAAATTTTTGAGTAATCCAATATTTTTTATGCCAACAAAGGTTATATGTGAAAAAAATGCAATATCAAATCATGGTAGTATAATGAAATCTTTAGGAAGTACCGCTTTAATAGTAACTGGGACACATTCTTCTAAAACTAATGGTTCTTTAAACCATGTTTTAAATTCTTTAAAAGAAAACAATATAGAATTTCATATTTTTGATGATGTAGAAGAAAATCCATCTACAAACACTATTAATAGAATTAAAATTTTTTGTCAAGGTAAAGATATCGATTTTATTATAGGAATAGGTGGAGGCTCCCCTATCGATGCAGCTAAAGCTGCCGGAGTGCTTCTTTTAAATTCACAAGCCACAATTGAAGATTTATTTACGAATTCTGATCTTAATTCTCTTCCAATTGTTGCAGTTCCTACCACTGCTGGAACTGGAACTGAAACTACACCTTACTCTATATTAACAGATCATAAGATTAAAAATAAAAGAGGTATATCCCCTAAAATTTTCCCTGTAGTATCTTTTTTAGATGCTACTTATTTGATGGATACGCCTAAAAATGTAACAATAAATACTTCTATAGATGCACTTTCACATTTAATAGAAGGATATTTATCTACTAATGCTAATTTCTTTAGCAATGCCCTTGCTGAAAATGGGTTAAATATATTTAGTGAATGTATTTCACATATATCTTCAGAAAATATTTCCTTTGAAACACGTGAAAAATTGTTAATTGCATCCTCCATAGCAGGTATAGTAATTTCACAAAGTGGTACCTCTATTCCTCATGGAATGGGATATCCATTAACCTATTATCATAATGTACCTCATGGTAAGGCTAATGGAATTCTTTTAAAAGAATATCTTGAAATATATGCAAATAATGCTAAGGATAAAGTTGATAAAATTATATCTTTATTGAATTTCTCAAGTATAGATGAGTTTGGAAACTTTATAGATGAAATATTTACAAAGGATTTAAAAATATCTCTTGATGAACTAAAAAATTACGCTTCCTATATGAGCTCTAATAAAGAAAAACTTAAAAATCATCCATATCCATTAAGCTATGAAGATATACTTAGTATTTATATAAAAAGCATAAAATAATATTAGACCCATTAGAATAAATATACTAATGGGTCTAACATTTTCTTTATTGATAGGTGTCAGATTAATAGTTATCCTTTTAAAGATTCCTTAATTAATATAAGTCAATTCTTCTATATCCTTATAATCAATATCTAACTGAGAAAGAATACCTTTTGCGATAGCTTTACCAAATTTTTTCTGACTTTCTATGGTGCTAATTATCTTATTATCTTCTTCATTATCTATAAAAGCACATTTAATAATAATTGCATCCATAACAGTATCTCTTATTAATGGAAAATAATCTCTTCCACTTTTATTCATCATATTATAAGTTTTAACTTGTGTCTGCCCAATGTTCATAATTTCACCACTAATTTTATTTGTAAGTTCTAGACCTTTACCATTATATATAGAATAAACTATTTCACCTCTATCTCCTCCACCTACATTGCAATGGATAGAAATAAAATAATCTGACATATTATTATTTGCCATAGTAGTTCTTTGAGAAAGTCCTAGATATTTATCAGTATCTCTTGTCATTTGAACTTCTATTCCATGTCTAAGTAGCTCTTTCTCACATTCTATGGCTATAGTTAGTGCTATATCTTTTTCTATCAGATCACCATAAACGCCTCCCGGATCACTACCACCATGTCCAGGGTCTAAGGTTATCTTACACATAATTTAAAGCCTCCCATTAATTAATCTCTTCATATATAATATTCTTTTAAATTACATATGTGATTAATAATAATAAGCACCTTATAATAATACTATACACACTTTTCTATTGTTTATTATAGATTTGACTTAAAACATTATTATAAATAGAAATATTATATTCTATGGCATGAAAATAATCTGACTTTATTCTTTTATAGTGTTCTATACCTTCATCAGTAATTTTATATAAACGTTTGTTTTTTCTATCAAAATCTTCCCATTTAGCTGTAAGATATAAATTCTCCTCCAAGTCTCTAAGAAGTGGATACACTAAACCATTAGAAACTTTAGTAAAATTCTTATTTATATAATTTACTATTTCCAATCCATACTCTTCATTATTTTCATATATTAAATAATGTAATATATATAATTTTACAAGTTTTGTAGTGTTTATTCTATTATCTAATGTTGCAATTCTTTTTCTTGTTTCACCTTTCATTTTTTCTCTCCTTTAAATTCATTTAAGTATTTTTTATTTTAGTTTTATTATATATGTTTATTTCAATTATGACAATTATCTTTATGATATAATATGTTGCTATATAGTTAGTCTTATAAATTTTCTTTCAATTTATAGAATCTCCTTATATAGTATAAATAATACTACACTTAAGATATAATAAATCTATATTATTATATCTATTTACTGTACAAAGGAAGGAGATATTTATGAATATTATAGCAGAGTTTCACTGTCATACAACTGCATCAGATGGGAGGTTTTCCCCTTCTCAGGTAGTGGAAATGGCTAAAAATAAAAATGTTGAACTTTTATCTATAACAGATCATGATACTACTGAAGGCATAGAAGAAGCTTTAATCAAGGCTAATGAAATTTCCCTTAATTTCATTCCTGGAATTGAGTTAAGTTGTAGTCATAATAGAGAAAGCATACATATCTTAGGATATTTTAAGGGAAATTGTTATAAAGATAAAACCTTAATAGAATTCCTTAATAATTTAAAGAAAAACAGAGAAACAAGAGCTTTATCTATAGTTAAAAATTTAGATAAATACTTTAATATTAAAATAAACGTAGATGATATTTTGAAAATTAGTAATGGGGTTATAGCTAGACCTCATATAGCACAAGCTATAGTCAATGCTGGATATCCATATGATTTTCAACATATATTCAACAAATTTATCGGTAATGATAGCCCTGCCTATGTTCCTAATAAACATATATCCATAGAAGAAGGAATTGAACTTCTAAAAAAATATAATTGCATAGTAATCCTAGCACATCCTAAACTGATAAAAAAAACACCTATTAAAGATATATTAAAGTATGATTTTCATGGTATTGAAGCACTGTATTATCAAAACTTTAAAAGAGAAACTGACGAATTTATATCATTAGCTAAATCAAGAAATATGTTAATAACTTGTGGATCTGATTTTCACGGAATCTCTAAGGATGATACTAAACATGGTAACATTGGAGATATGTTCCTTAGTGATGAAGATTTTAAGAAGTTTATGATTATGTATAAAAATTAGAATAATAGGTATACTAAGGTAAAATTGTTTTCGGAGGAGATAAAATGGTTTTACTTCAATGTTCAGTTCATAACTGTGTAAATAACAATTCCAACTACTGTAATTTAAATCAAATAACCATTGGAGGTTCCAATACCTATCAACCTGATGGTACAAATTGTGAAAACTTTATAAACAAGTCAGGTGCATTAACAAACTCTATAAGTATAAATACTCCTTATTCCAATGTAAACTGTAGAGCTAAAAATTGTATTTATAATAAGAAACTTAAATGTACTGCAAACTCTATTGATATTTCTGGTTATACCTCATCTACTAATGAAGAAACTTTATGTTCTACCTTTCAATATAATACTAACTAAATATTTACCTTTAAACAAGTATAAGTGATTATACATTAAGTATAATTATTACTTATACTTATTTTTTTGTAATTAACACATTTATAATTATTCATTCCTATCACTCCAAAGATAAAATAGTATGTAACTTTTAAATACTATTTTATATAAGACCAATTTTTAATCTTCCTGACTCAGCTGCAATAGATTGTATTGCTTCTTGGCTTGGAGATGGTACTATTGGTGTACTCTTAACTAGCAATCAATACGTTGATGGGTATTATACTGAAAGGGAGGCCTGTGTAATTGGTACACCTTTTCTTTAGTTTCAATAACTTTTAGCATAGTTGTAATTGACACTGTTGGGCTTAGTCATATGTTTTTACCCTTCTATCTATCAGTTACCTTTGCTGGTTTAGAAACTGCTATATTAGTTCCTAAATTACCTCCACTATCAAGAAAAAAGGATATATACTATAATAATGCAAATAACTCTACGGAAGACCTTCTTCCTGAAGGATATACACCATTATTTCAAATTCTTGGTTTACCCTTTATACCAATTTTAAAACTTCTTCAAATTCCAGAAGCTGCAGCAGCTTCTAGCACCTTAGTAGCTGGATTTGCAGACATGCTATTACCATCTATAATGTCAGGTGCAATTCAGAGTGATATGACAAGATTTATTATAGCTGCCACTTCTATAACTCAGCTAATATATCTTTCAGAAGTGGGAGCTTTATTACTTGGATCTAAAATACCTGTTAATATAAAAGAATTATTCATTATATTTTTAGAAAGAACCTTAATAACTCTTCCTATAATCTCAATTATTGCTCACATTATATTCTAAATTGATTTCTAGTTTATAGTTCTATTTAATAGTAATGGTAACTATCTATTAAAGTTCTAATAATTTATGTATAATGTAATTTATAAGTAAAATAAAAAACACAAGTTTATATTAAATAATATATAACTTATTATAATTCTATGAAATCTTAAGGGAGGCATAACAATGTGGATTAATAATTTAATCAATATAAAAAAAGTAAATATACAAAATATATCTACTCTTATAATTTATCCTAAGAATTTTACTGATAAACTTCCTGTAATATTCTTTTATCATGGATGGAGCTCTAATAAGGATGTGCATAAAAATCTAGGAAGTTTCTTAGCTTGCAATGGATATATGGTAGTTATACCCGATTCAATAAATCATGGTGACCGAGGAACCATAGATTATTGGCAAGGTGATAGTGGATTAACTAAGTTTTGGCCGACGGTGTTAAATTCTGTTAAGGAATTCAATTTAATTCTTGATTATATTAAATCTAACTACAACATAGATGAACAAAGAATTGGAGTTTCTGGTCATTCCATGGGAGGAATGATTACTTCCGGTATTATTGCTCATAATAAATGCATTAAGGCAGGAGTAATAATGAATAGCTCCGGAGCATGGGTGGAAGCAACTTTAGAGATAGTTGGGGATCAGTATAAAGAAAATAAGGATTATATAGATAAAAGTTTAAATGAATTATCTTCCTTTAGTCCTATTAATAATATTAATAATTTTAATAATATCCCTCTTCTTTTACTTCATGGCGATAAAGATGTTTTAGTACCAATAAAAAGTGAGATTGCATTCTTTAATGCAATAAAAGAACATTACCAAAACAAAGATTTAGTAGATATGAAAACCTATGACAGACTAAACCACTATATAACAGAGGCTATAGTTTCTGAAACTCTTAAATGGTTTGAAACTTATTTGTAAATAAAAATGAGTGGCATTGACCACTCATTTTTATTATTCTATATATCTAATTATATTTATACCATTTATTTTCATTTTATATAAATCTATTAGATTCATTAATTTTGTGTAAACTAAAACCGCACTATTTTTTGCCTTTTACCTTCATGATAGTTTTAGTAACCTTGTATCCAATTCCAATAGCTCCAATAACTACACCTACAACTAATGCTGAAGATAATTTTTCACTATGTTTTTCTAACTGCTCTACTTCAAGATTTTTAAATTTTTTCTTTATGTCTATATCTTTTAAACCCACAGATATCACCCTTTCTTTACTATACTATCTTATATTGGATTATACCACTTTCTTCATAGGAATTGTTTGAACTTTTATTTAATAATAGACTAAAATTTTATATTATCCTTATTATAAACTTTTTATTCTTTATTAAATTATCACTCTGTACTATAATTACTAATATACATTACTATGATGGAGGATTTATTATGTTAAGAACAATTATATGGTTTGGTCATTTTGCCATTAGTCTTTTAACCAAAATTGGCCCAATGTATAAAGTTAATTCTTTAAAGAAACAAGGAAGAATTGAAGAAAAAGAAGCTTATATACATAAAGTAACCTCAAAATGGGCTATGTCCCAGATTAAATATAGTGGAGCAACAGTATCTGTTTATGGAAAAGAAAATATTCCAAATAATGTTCCTGTGGTATTTATTAGTAACCATCAAGGAAATTTTGATATTCCACTATTAATGAGTTATATTAATAAGCCTAAAGGTTTCATTGCTAAAATAGAAACTTTAAAAATACCAGTAGTTAGAACTTGGATGCGATATATTCACTGTGTATTCATGGATAGAAGTAACCTTAGAAAATCTGCTGCTGCTATAATTGAAGGTGTAAAAATAATTAAAGAAGGACATTCACTAGTTATATTTCCAGAAGGTACTAGAAGTAAAGGTGGTCCTCTAGGTGAATTTAAATCTGGTAGTTTTAAATTAGCAACTAAGTCTAATGCACCTATTGTACCTATAACTATAAATGGTTCCTATAAACTTATGGAAGCTAATAACAATCGAATTAAGGCTGCTAATGTAGAGTTATTTATTCATACTCCTATTGAAACTAAAAATTTATCTAAAGAAGAACAAGAAAAACTTCCTGATATGGTTAAAGAAATAATAGCTAGTAAACTTCCTAATTAGCTTAACACATTTTAATTATTTCAAAGTCATCTATTTAATTATAAAATATTCATTTGTTATTATTGAAACATTAGCCATATTACAGTATTATCTAATAGTATGTTAGTTTACATAGGAGGTCATAATAAATGAAATTTGTAACTTCAGGAGTTTGTTCAAAGGAAATTAACTTTGACGTAGTTGATAATAAAATAAGAAATGTAAACTTTGTAAGAGGTTGTGACGGTAATCTATTAGGTATTGCTAGTTTAGTAGAAGGTATGGATATCGATGAAGTTATATTAAGACTCAAAGGAATTCATTGTGGTTCAAAAGATACTTCCTGCCCTGATCAATTAGCAAAAGCTTTAGAAAAATTTAAAGCTAAAAATTAAAATAAAGCTATCTTAGTAATTAAAATGGAACCTATAGAATAGACACTTTAAAAAGACTATTCATATAGGTTCTTTTTTGTGTACAATAAAAAACAGAAAGGTTGTGAATACCATGAGTAAAAAGTTATTCTCGAAAGAAGAAATTT
>Ga0213825_1000898_pt1 | contig 21390 bp, 18 predicted proteins | sample MC6MC0900MG_FD_179896 | JGI IMG/M metagenome (GOLD analysis project Ga0213825, IMG submission 179896) | Enriched soil aggregate microbial communities from Iowa State University, Ames, United States - MC6-MC0900-MG | ecosystem: Environmental > Terrestrial > Soil > Unclassified | place: USA: Iowa... | reverse complement strand
CCTGGTTTACTCAGAATTCGTAGGGGAGACAGGCGGATCCGCGAACTTTGCGGCCTGCATGGCTACCATCATGGTGGTGGTGACAGCCACTATATTCCTGATACAGAAGTGGTATGTGAATACCAAGTCCTTTGCCATGAGCTCCATGAGACCAATTCAGCCAAAAGCTGTCCACGGCATCAAGGGATTCCTGATTCATTTATATATCTACCTTCTGGCAGCAACTTCCATCATCCCGCAGTGCATGGTGATCTATACTTCCTTTCGGGCGACGAAGATGCAGGTATTCGTGGACGGCTTCTCCTTAGAAAGCTACCGCAAAGTATTCTCCACTGCAGTCCAGTCCATTAAGAATACATATCTTTACTGTCTGGCTGCCATCGTGATCATTATTGTCCTGGGCATGCTCATTGCCTACCTGGCAGTGAGGCGCAAGAACTGGCTGACCAACATCATTGACACCATTGCCATGTTCCCGTATATTGTTCCGGGTTCTGTACTTGGTATCACTCTGCTGATTGCATTTAACCATCCGCCAATGATGCTGGCAGGATCTGCAATCATAATGATCATATCCCTTGTCATTCGCAGGCAGGCATATACCCTGCGTTCCAGCTCCGCCATTCTATACCAAATCAGTCCAAGTATGGAGGAGGCCGCCATCAGCCTGGGAGATTCGCCTTCCATGTCATTCGTCAAGGTGACGGCCAAAATGATGCTGCCCGGAGTTGCATCCGGTGCAATTCTAAGCTGGATTACCCTGATCAACGAGCTTAGTTCCTCAGTCATGCTCTACACCGCAGGCACCAGGACCATGTCGGTCGCCATATACAACGAAGTCATCCGTGCCAGCTATGGTACAGCGGCGGCTCTGGCCACCATACTGACCATAACCACTGTTGTATCCCTGCTTATCTTCTTCAAGGTATCCGGCAACAAAGACGTGACAATGTAGGGGCCTTATGATAAACTAAGCATATAGATAACCGAAATGGATTTTAGCAAATACAGTTTAAAAGGTGCAGGCATATGGAGAAAAGAAAGCAAACATGTTTCAGGGATGAGATCCGGAAAAGTTTGATTTTCCATGCGCTTGTGCCTTGTTTTATATCACTGGTAGTGCTTCTTCTGGTGTTCACAGCCCTGGGATCCCAGCAGATCATAAGAAAAAGCAGAACCATGCTGGCGCATTTTTCCGGGGAATTTGAAGGGGTTATTACCAGCTATGTGAAAATGAATAAGAAGATGGCTCAGGAACTTGATATGGAGTCCTTTCAGGGGAAGCCTTCCTATAAGACGGAGACAGTGTCCGGCATTTATCGCTTCTTAAACGGCCAGAATTACAGGGGGAATTACTACCTCTTTGATGAGAACCGGAACGTGGTATTCTCTACGGACAGCCGGGCCAATGTGGTACAGTATATAGGGAATTATCTGCCGTGGAATACCACGGACCAGAAGTACAGCAAGAATGACTGTATATTTATCTATGACAGCACAGTGATAGACGGAAGGGCCCTTCCTGCATGGCTTATATTTGAAACCGTGGTGAAAGATGGAACACTAAAGGGATACAGCGGTTTTGTACTGAAGGCCGATGCCTTTAAGGAGCGCCTGGGAAATATGGAACAGCCGGTGCTGCTGGTCAATAAGTTTAACCGTGTATTTACAGATGGGGCTTCACGGTTTCAGAATGACAGGGGAAAACTGGTGAAGGAATTCCGGGCTGGCAGGAACATGGCGCGCTTTGGGAAACGATGGTATTATATGGCCGGACAATCTGTGCTGGGAGGGGAGGCCGCGGTACTGGTGGTCAACGACTGCACTTCTTTTGTACAGCTGTGCATCATGTCCTTAATGCTTGTGGCGTTCCTGGCTCTGGTGGTGGCGTTAGCAATTTACCGCAGTGCCGGAAAGGTGGCGGACAAAAAGACAGAGATTATATATGACCTCATAGGAGCCCTGGATCGGGTGGAGAAGGGGGATTTGGATGTGTTCTTAAATATCGCTTCCGGCGATGAATTCGAGCGGATCGGCCATTCCTTTAACACCATGATAGGCAGTATCCGCCATCTTCTGGTGCGTCACCAGGAGCTGGCCAGGGAGAACATGCTTGCTACGGTCCAGATCCTGGAGTCCCAGTTCAATCCCCATTTCCTCTTTAATACCCTGGAATCCATACGGTATATGATAAAGTTTAAGCCGGGGGATGCAGAGAAGATGATAGTCTGCCTTTCCAGGATGCTGCGCTACAGCATCCAGAACGGCAAGGATGTGGTAACTGTGAAGGAGGAGATGGATTTCATTAACCGGTATCTGCAGGTAATGCTTTACCGGTATGGAGAACGGCTTAAGTACAGTGTGGAGCTGGAGGAGGAGAGCAGCCAGGCTTCCATACCCCGTATGGTGATGCAGCCCATAGTGGAGAATGCCATCAAGTATGGATTTGGGGAGGATCTGGACTGTCTGGAGATATCCATCCGTACCAGGATACAGGATGACGTGCTTTCCATCATCATATCGGATGACGGGGTGGGCATTCCTGAAGGGCTTTTAAAGGAGCTTCAGTCGAATCTGGAATATCATCAGAACCAGATGGACCACATCGGTATCTATAATGTCCATAAACGAATTCGTTTGGTCTATGGAAATGAATCCGGAGCCAGGATTGAAAGCGGGGTTAATAAGGGAACTGTGGTGACTCTCAGGGTTCCCTGTAATGGAAACAAAGATGATTAGCGTACATAGAGGACTTGCATGTACAAATTTCAGAATACAGATTGGGGGAATCTGTAATGTTATTAAGAGTAGTAATTGTGGAAGATGAGGAGATCATCAGGAAGGGGCTTACCTTTGCCATTAACTGGCTGGATATGGGGTGCGCCATTGCAGGTACGGCTAAGGACGGGGCAGAGGGACTGGAAACCATCCGCAGGGAGCAGCCGGATATCGTTCTTACGGATATAAAGATGCCCAAGATGAACGGCCTTAAGATGGTGGAGAAGGCGTTGGAGGAGAGGCATTTCTACAGCCTGGTCCTAACCAGCTATTCGGAATTTGAACTGGCTCGACAGGCCATCCATATGGGAGTCACAGATTATCTATTAAAGCCTGTGGACGAGGATGAATTGAAGGAAGCGATTGATAAGATCAGGCAAAAGATCGCCTATGCCAGCAAGTATGAGAAGATAGAGAAGATATCGCAGGACAGGATACTGACGGTTTACGATGAATGGAAAATATTTGACAGCGCCCGGAACAGCATAGACCCATATGTGAAAAAGACATATGGGATTATAAAGCAGCATTATAATGAGAAGCTGAGCATCAACGATGTGGCAGAGAGCTTAGGTGTCAGCTCCAGCTATCTTAGCAGGAAGCTGAAATCAGAACTTAACGCCACATTTGTAGATCTGCTGAACCAGTACAGGATCAGGAAAGCCATGAATATGTTAAACAAGGGAACTATGCGCATCTATGAAATATCGGATGAGTTAGGGTTTGGGGAGTACAAACATTTCTGCAGTGTATTTAAGAAGTATACCAATGTGACACCCTCCGAGTTCTTAAAGAACGGAGGGGTGGCGGTGATGGGAGAAAAGGTATAAGAACTTAGCCATCGCTTAACCGGTTTCGGGCAGAAAAATGCACCTTGATGAGCTTTAATAAGCTGTTTCAAGGTGCATTTTTTTGTTTACAAGCTATTTCTCTGGCTAAAATACTGCTTTAAAATCATTTTGCAGTATCCGGGATTTCATTAATAATTTTCTACTTTTCTTTCAAAATAAGCCTTTGGATGAGCACAGGTTGGACAAATTTCCGGAGCATCAGGTCCTTCATGGATATAACCGCAGTTGCGGCACTTCCAGCCAAGAGGTGCATCTCCCTTAAAGGTCTTGTCGTTCTTTAAGCTGTCAAGCAGTTTTAAGTAACGCTTTTCATGAGCTGCTTCTACTTTTCCTACGAATTCAAATTTCAGAGCCAGTTCTTTAAAGCCTTCTGCTCTGGCATCCTCTGCCATTTTCTTATACATATCGGTCCACTCATAATTTTCACCGGCAGCCGCATCTGCTAAGTTATCTTCCAAGGTACCAATGCCATGCAATTCCTTAAACCACATCTTAGCATGCTCTTTTTCCTGGTCCGCAGTTTCTAAGTACAGGGAAGCCATTTGCTCATAACCGGCCTTTTTGGCAGCAGATGCATAATATGTATACTTGTTTCTTGCCATAGACTCGCCTGCAAAAGCGTCCTTTAAGTTCTGTTCTGTTTTTGTTCCCGCATATTTGGACATCGTATAAACCCTCCTGATTTGAATTTTGAATGATTAGTAAATTGCAAATTGGGGAGCGGTAGTTTATTCTGCCGCTCCCTAAAGGTGTATTAACCGAAGTATCTCTCTAATAAGCCCTTGAATGCTTTGCCGTGACGAGCCTCATCCTTTGCCATCTCATGTACTGTGTCATGGATTGCATCTAAGTTTAATGCTTTTGCACGTTTTGCAAGATCAAATTTACCTGCAGTTGCGCCATTCTCAGCAGCAACCCTTAACTCTAAGTTCTTCTTTGTGCTGGAGGTTACGCATTCGCCTAATAATTCAGCAAACTTAGAAGCATGCTCAGCCTCTTCGAATGCAGCCTTCTCATAGTATAAACCGATCTCAGGATAGCCCTCTCTGTGAGCAGCTCTTGACATTGCAAGATACATACCAACCTCAGAACATTCGCCTTCGAAGTTAGCTCTTAAATCCATCATAATGTCTTCCGGAGAACCCTGTGCAACACCGATTTCATGCTCGCAGGCCCATGACATATCGCCATCCTGTAACTTGAACTTTTCAGAACCAGCCTTGCAAACTGGACAGAACTCCGGAGCTGTCTCCCCTTCGTGAACGTAACCGCATACAGTACAAACCCATTTTTTCATGATCTTATGTCTCCTTTTTATTTATAATTTTTATAATTGTTATTGATGGTAATCGATAACAGTAATGATTACTGATATTAATTTACCATAACTTTATCCAGGTGTCAAGTGTTATCGATAATTATTTTCAAAACAATCCTTGCAAGTCCCGTAGAAGTAAATCGTGTGACTGTCTACCGTGCCGTCCGCATGCTCCTGAGCCATATGGTTGATGTTCTCCATAGGATCTAGTGGCAGGTCACTGACCTTTCCGCAATGTTTACATACGAAATGGTAGTGGGGCGAAGTATCCGCATCAAAGCGGTCTGCGCCATCTCCGCATGTCAGCTTTTGGATTTCACCCAGCTCAACCAGAAGGTTTAGGTTGCGGTATACGGTTCCAAGGCTGATGTTGGGATATTCCTCACGGATCAATGTGTATAGAGCATCGGCAGTGGGATGGTCGTGCCTTGCCATTAGACAGGCTTTGATGGATTCCCGTTGACGGCTATACTTTAATGTTTTCATGGCCGCTCCTTTTCTAAAATAATAATTATATTAGTAATTGTTACTATTTAATAATAAAGGATTTCAGCCCTTTTGTCAATGTACAGTTATATTTTGGCTATATGTGCTCCCGTGCAATCCGTATGAACTCTTCCGTGGCCTGGGATAAATATCTGCCTTTGTAGCGGCCGAATGCCAGAACACCGTGACTGCGCCTGTAATTTAAAGAGAAAAAATGAAGTCCTGTTTTTTTCAATCCGGAATTTGGGCTTCCGGACATGAACATTTTGGGATAAAAGGTAATTCCCATTCCTTTGCCTGCAAGGGCAAGCACTGTTTCTATATTCTCTGTCTCCAAAAGAATAGAAGGAGTAAGCTGGGCATCCTCAAAGATTTCATCGGCAATGGTACGTACCCGGTTCCCCTTGTTGATGAGAAGGTAAGGGCAGTCCTTTAAAAGCTGCACGTCCGCATTTTCTTCCAGCACCTTTATCATCTCATCCTGCTGTCCCGGAAAGTACCGGTCCAGAATCTGGTCCGGAACCACAAGAAGGATTTCCTCTTCACAAATTGGAACGGTTTCCACATGATCGGCTTTAAAAGGAAGAAGGTCGATCATCAGGTCAATGTTCCCGTGGATCAGAGCAGCACTGAGCTCGGAGGAATTTCCCTCTACCAGATGGATCTCGATGTTTGGGAATTTTTCCTTATAAGCGGGAAGAATAGCAGGGAGAAGGAAACGTCCCCTGGTATGGGAGATACCAATGGAAAGCTGTCCTGTGGTAAAATCCTTGATGTCGGCAAGTTCCCGGTAAGTTTCATCCTTTAAATCCAGCATCTGCTTTGCCCGGACCTTTAAAGCCCGTCCTGCGTAGGTCAGGGTAAGAGGCATGGTGCGGTTGAACAGCTGGACGTCAAATTCCTTTTCCAGATTGGAAATGTGGCTGCTTAAGGACTGCTGGGAGATGTACAGCTGTTTGGCGGCACGGGTGATATTTAACTCTTCCGCAACTGCCAGGAAATACTCCAGATTCAGGAAGTTAATCATAGATAAGCCTCCAGCTTTGGAATATAGGGAAGGAGCTTATTAAGAGAACTGTTTACAATAAGCTCTTCCGGGAAATTCACTTCTTTAATAAGCTCCAGGGCTCTTTCGTGGTTTCCCACATCCGCTTCCGTATGGGCATCGCTGTCAATGATGATGGAGGCCCGGTAGCGCTTGCAAAGTTCCAGCATGGTCCGGTAATTTTCCCCGGCATTCATTCTTGCACTTAAGGGATGAAGGGAACTGGAATTAAGCTCCAAAAGAGTGTGGTTCTCAGCGGCTGCGGAAACAAGGGTGTCATAATCCACCGGAAAACGGCTGTCATCAGGGTGACCGATGATGTGGATCAGAGGATTTTCAATGGCTCCGAGATACGCTCTTGTATTTTCAGCGGAAGTTCCGCTCTTGTAGCAGGGTTCATGGAGGCTGGCAATGGAGTAATCTAATTTTTCCAGAAGACCTTTTCTCAAATCCACCCGTCCTGTGTGATCCATGATATTAAGTTCAACACCCATGAGTATGTTTACTCCGTAGATTTTACGGGGGATTACTTTAAAATTTATAAAATAAAACTCGTGGCATGTTCCTGGCATCTTAGGTGCGTGGTCCGTAGAGCCCATGAGGGTGAGTCCCTTTTCAGAGGCAGACTTGGCCATCTCATATAAAGTGTTGTACGCATGTCCGCTGGCTACGGTGTGGGTATGCAGGTCCATTATGTCGTTCATGATTCTTGTCCTTTCTGTATCAGCGCCTGGGACTTCCCCAGTGGAAAATATTTCTTATATAATAAATATAACATATTTTTACTGAGAAAACTATAGTAATATCAGGCGGGATGTGATAAATATATAGATAGATTTTATGCGGAACTGAATGTATTATGAGCGGAGGAGATAACAATGAGCGAAGAGATGAAGCAAACAGACGTAAGGGAAGAAACAGTGGAAACTATGGCTGACTATGCCGCAGAGTTGGAAGCATCCTTTAAAAGGGTAAGAGAAGGAGATGTTCTCACAGGGACCGTTATTGGTGTGGATGAGGACAAGGTCACTTTGGATTTAAAATATTATGCGGAGGGAATCATTGATAAGGAGAATTTAAGCAATGATCCGGAATTTAACCTGCTTAGGGAAATCCAGCCTGGGGACGAAATCACGGCAACAGTCATTAATGCGAATGACGGGGAAGGTAACGTGGTTCTTTCCAAAAAGCTGGCTAACGATCAGCTGGCCTGGGAGACCCTTAGTTCTATGTTAAGGGAACGCACCGTAGTTAACGTCAAAATCTCTGAGATCGTAAAGGGAGGAGCCGTTGCCTATCTGGAAGGTATCCGGGGATTTATACCGGCTTCTAAGCTTGCGGGGGAATATGTGGAGGACTTAGAGGAATATAATGGAAGAACCATTGAAGTCACAGTCATCACCGCAGACGAAGAAAATAAGAAGCTGGTGCTTTCAGGCAAAGAGCCGGCCCTTATGAAACAGAAAGAAGAAACAAATAAGAAAATTGCAAAGTGCGAGGTAGGTTCCATCATGGAAGGAACGGTGGATACCTTAAAAGATTACGGTGCTTTTATTAACCTGGAAAACGGGCTTTCCGGACTTCTTCACATCTCACAGATCAGTACCCAGAGGATCAAGCATCCAGGAGTCGTGTTAAAGGAGGGACAGACGGTTAAGGTCAAGATCATATCCATTGCGGATAATAAGATAAGCTTAAGCATGAAGGCCCTCCAGGAGGAAGTGGAAGCGGAAGAAGAAGTCTTTGATTACAAAGAGGAAGGTTCTGCATTTACAGGGCTTTCGGGTCTCTTAAAGGGATTGAAATTTTAGAAATTAAGGAAAAAGAATATAAAATATCAGGTTTCTATGGTATACTATTCTTGAGGAGCAGGGGCTGCCGGGCGATGGGGCTGCCCCTGTCTCGCTGACTTGCGCGAGAGAGGGGGGAATGTGGAATGAATATTCCCAAATCATTTAATCAGGTCGATCAGTGGAAATCTGTGATGTTTTTGTATGACTCGGCATTAAAGGAAATCAGTACAAAAATTGAAATACTTAATAATGAGTTTGTGCATATCTACAATTACAATCCCATTGAACACATTAAGTCAAGGCTTAAGACTCCGGACAGCATTGTGAAAAAGCTGAAACGGTACGACTATGATGTGACGATCGATAATATGGTGGAGAAATTAAATGATATTGCAGGGATACGAATCATCTGTTCTTTTACATCGGATATTTACCAGATTGCGGAGATGATAACAAAGCAAAGCGATGTCACGGTTCTCTATGTGAAGGACTATATTAAGTATCCAAAGCCTAACGGTTATAAAAGCTATCATATGGTAATAACCATTCCCATCTATTTGACGGATGGGCCGGTGGACACCAAGGTGGAGATTCAGATCAGGACGGTTGCCATGGACTTCTGGGCAAGCCTGGAGCATAAGATATATTATAAGTTTGAAGGCAATGCACCGGCCTACTTGCAGCAGGAGCTGAAGGCCTGTGCGGATGTGGTAAACATGCTGGATGGGAAGATGTTTTCCTTAAATCAGGCGATTCTGGAACTGAGTGAGGCTCAGCAGCGGGAGACAGCAGAAGAGGACATGATGGATGGAGACGATTTGACTTAAAAGATGCAGCCTTGACGATTCCACTCGCTGAGGCTGCTTTTTACGCGAATACGCGTCAGCTAAAAAACACCAAAAATATGTTTTTCTTATTATCTCCGCAAAAAGAAGGTTATGGCATGAGTACATTAACAAAAGACACCTGGAAGATTATAAAGTTCAATCAAAAGAATGCGTTTGTTTTTGAATTGCTGTTTCGGCTGGTCACCACGACCCTGTACCTGCTTCTCTTAAACAAAGGCCTTTTATTTGCGCTGCGCATGGCGGGATACAGCTATTTAACCGCTGCCAACATTGGCTATTTCCTGGTAAAGCCCTGGACGATCCTTCTGATTGTGGCAATGGCAGTCATCGGAATCCTGATGCTCATGCTGGAGACTGGCTGCCTTCTTACGCTGTATGAGGGAGCCTTCTACTCCCGGAAGCTGAAGATGGTGGAGATTCTTACAGGCGGATTTTTTAAGCTGGCCCATGAAATCCGCAGAAAAAACTGGCGGTTGGGACTTCTCATTCTGGCTGATTATGGGCTTGTAAACTTATATCTCATATACAAGATGCTGACCCATGTAAAACCGCTTAATTTTGTTATATCCGAGATCTTAAATAAACCTGTGGGAAAGGCGTCTGTGGCCCTTTTCCTGGTTTTGCTCTTAGCGGTTGTCATTCCTGGAATCTATACCTTTCATGCCTGCATGGTGGAGCAGAAGAACTTCAGGGATGGGTATTTTAGAAGCTTATGGCTGTTAAGACACCGGGTATTAAAAGTTGTAATCCTTTTGACCATTTATTACGCAGCAGCTGTGGTAGGCCTTTGGCTTGTCTATGCATTCTGCGTGCTGATTGCAGCTGTGGGAGTTACCTTATTTACTGACAACAGCCTGGCCCTGGCCATCCTGCCGGCAGCATGCGGCCGGATCGAGCTGGTGTTGATTTTTTTAACCAGCCTGTTCTTAACTGTTGGAAACTGGGGAGCATTAAGCGTCCAGTATTTCGGCTTTACCAGCAATTTTACAAAAAGGAGTAAAAGCAGCGATTATTCCGGCAGTAAGTATGGGGATAGGAAGCTGGCGGCCCTGTTCATGGCTGTGGCTGCGGCATTCAGCCTGTTTTCCATTTTTGGAGTGGTACGTAATGGTTCCGCGATTACCACCGACTTGCTCAGCGTAATTCAAATCACCGCTCACCGGGGCAGCTCCAAGGCAGCCCCTGAAAATACCATGGCAGCCATGACAAAGGCCGTTGATGACCTGGCGGACTTTGTGGAACTCGACGTCCAGGAGACAAAGGATGGCGTGGTGGTGCTGGGGCATGACATCAGCTTAAAAAGAGTATCAGGAATAAACCGTACCATAAGCTCGTACACCTTTGAGGAATTGCAGCAGCTGGATGTGGGTAAGTGGTTTTCCGCTGATTATGAGGGCGAACGGATCCCGTCTTTAGAGGAGGTCATGGAATTTTGCAAGGGTCGGATCAATATAAATATTGAGATTAAGGATCTGGGAAATAGCAGTGAGCTGCCGGAAAAGGTCCGGGAGCTGATTGAAAAATACCAGATGAAGGAACAGTGCGTGGTGACCTCAGTCCGTATGTCCTATTTAAGCAGAATCAAGGAACAGGATCCCGAGATCCGCACCGGTTATATTATTTCAGCTGCCTATGGAGATTATTACTCCAGCGATGCCATTGACTTTATCAGCCTTCGTTCCAGCTTTGTCAGCGAAAAGCTGGTGGAAGCCGCTCATAAAAAGGGAAAGGCGGTTCATGCCTGGACGGTAAATAACAAAAGTGAAATGGAGCGGATGAAGATGCTGGGAGTGGATAATATTATAACAGATTACCCGGTGCTTGCCAGAGAGATTTTGTACAGGGAAGCGGCTACTGAAACCCTTTTGGAATACTTAAGATTGGTATTAAAATAGACAGGAGAATGGATATGAAGATTGTTTTGCAGCGGGTTGCCCATGCGAAGGTTACTGTGGATGGGCAGCAGATCGGCGCCATTGGGAAAGGCTTTCTGCTTCTTTTGGGAGTGTCCGATACAGATACGGAAGCCATTGCCGATAAAATGGCAGATAAAATATGCAAGTTACGGATTTTCGCCGATGAGAATGGGAAGACCAACCTTTCCCTGACAGATGTGGGAGGGGAAATCCTGGTGGTCAGCCAGTTCACCCTTTATGCAGACTGCAAAAAGGGCAACCGCCCAAGCTTTACGAAGGCAGGAGGACCGCAGCTCGCAAACAGTCTCTATGAATACATGGTAGAGCGGTTAAAGACCTATGGAAACCAGGTAGAACATGGAAGCTTTGGAGCCGACATGAAGGTAGAACTTTTAAACGACGGACCGTTTACTCTGGTTCTTGACAGCGATGAAATATGTTAATTAATTATCATAAAAATATGGAGGAATTACGAAATGGAAAAAACGAAAGGACAACAATTACAGGAGGAACTGACATTTAAATTTCCGCATATCGCAAAAGAAGCGCCTTATCAGCGTGAAGAGGCGGAGATGTTCTGCGAGGGCTATAAGAGATTTTTAGACAACGGAAAAACTGAACGGGAATGTGTCAGAGAGGCCGTGGCAATGCTTGAGATGCAGGGATATCGCCCCTTTGAAGCCGGAAGAAACTATAAAACTGGCGATAAAGTGTACTATGTGAACCGCGGCAAGGCCATCATTGCAACCACCTTTGGTAAAGCGGGAATGGAACAGGGTCTTCGCATCAACGGTGCTCACATCGATTCCCCAAGGCTTGATTTAAAGCCCAATCCTGTTTTTGAAAAAAATGACCTGGCTTATTTTAAGACCCATTATTACGGCGGAATCCGCAAATATCAGTGGGGAACGGTTCCCTTAGCAATCCACGGGGTGATCATTAAGAAAAACGGTGAGATTGTGGAATTAAACATCGGAGAAAAGGAAGGCGATCCCGTATTCTGCGTGACAGATCTGCTTCCTCATCTGGCAGGGGAACAAAATGACAGAAAATTAAGGGATGGATTAAAGGGCGAGGAGCTGAATGTACTCATTAGTTCCATTCCCTTTATTGACGAGGCGGAGCTTAAGGAACCTGTGAAACTTCTGGCCTTAAAGCTGCTTAACGACCGCTATGGAATCACAGAAGCGGACTTCTTCCGTGCTGAGATTGAGCTGGTACCGGCTCAGAAGGCTTGTGACGTAGGACTGGATCATAGCATGATCGGTGCTTACGGACAGGATGACAGGGTATGTGCTTATACGGCTTTAATGGCAGAAATCGATGCAAACATGCCTGAGTATACGACTGTTACCGTACTTGCTGATAAAGAGGAAGTCGGTTCCGAGGGAAATACCGGCTTAGATTCCGATTTTGTACTTCATTACATTCAGGATCTGGCTGCTATGGCTGGGGTGGATGCAAGAAAGGTACTTAGAAATTCCATTTGCTTATCCTCTGATGTCAATGCGGCATATGATCCTACCTTTGGTATGGTATACGAGGACCGCAATTCCTGCTTTTTAAACAAAGGCTGCGTTCTGACCAAATACACCGGTGTCAGGGGTAAATCAGGATCCAATGATGCCAGTGCAGAGCTTATGGCAAAGATCATCGCCATGATGGAGCAGGAAGGCATTTACTGGCAGATCGGAGAGCTTGGCGCAGTCGATCAGGGCGGCGGCGGCACCATTGCCAAATATGTGGCTCATATGAATGTGGATGTGGTAGATTTGGGAGTACCCATTCTTTCCATGCATTCCCCATTTGAGCTTTCTTCCAAACTTGATGTATACAATACATACAAGGCCTTCCGGGCGTTTTATAAATAATGGGGTAGTTCAGCCATGCTTCTAAAGTTTTCTGCATGGCTGAACGATGCCCCCACTTCATGCTTTCACATTTGAAACAGGGGACTTCTTGATTCGGTTAAATAATAACGGAATTTTGAAATTTTTGTTAATTTCGGGAAAAAGCTTTTTTTACCTTGCCCGATATGGTATAACTGACTGGAAGCACTTTTTTTATCAATTATTAAAAATAGAAAGAAAAAGGATCATAATATGAAGAAAATTTTTAAAGTTTGTATGTGCGGTTTGGTTGCAGCCACTCTTATTTCCGGATGCTCTAAAAAGCCGGCGGAAAAGCCTACAGAAACTGAGACGGAAGCTACAGAAAGCTCAGCACAGGAAACTCTGGCTGTTGAGGATTTAACAGGCGTAGATAATGGTACCATCACCCTGGGAGAATACAAGGGAATTGAAGTGACCAAGGATCCGGTAGAAGTGACCGATGACGAAGTGAACCAGGCGGTTCAAAATGATTTATCTTCTAATGCAAAGGATGTGGAGGTTGACCGGGCTGTTCAGAAGGACGATGTGGTTAACATTGATTATGTAGGAACCAAAGATGGCGTTGCTTTTGATGGCGGAACCGCTCAGGGCTATGATTTAACAATTGGCTCCGGCCAGTTTATCGAAGGCTTTGAAGACGGCCTCGTAGGTGCGAAAAAGGGGGACAAGGTGTCCTTAAATCTTACATTCCCGGAAGGTTATCAGAATGCGGATCTGGCAGGTAAAGCTGTGGTATTTGATGTAACTGTCAATACCGTTAAGGAAAAGCAGATTCCGGAATTAAACGATGCCTTTGTTCAGGAAACTACATCCTTTAAGACAGTGGATGAATACAAGGAAGACAAGAAACAGACTCTTTTAACAAATAAGAATGATGAAGCAGACCAGAAGATGAAAAGCGATATCTACACTGCCATCTTAAATGGTTCTAAAGTTGAGACAAAGCAGGAAGCAATTGATGCCAATTTCAATAACATAATTGCTAGATATACAAACCAGGCAGCAGCTTACGGTATGGACTTTAAAACCTTTGTAGGAGCATTTACCGGAATGGGCGAAGAGGACTTTAAGAACATCATCAAGACCCAGGCAGAGGCGACTGTAGAGCAGAGACTGATCGTAAACGCCATTGCGGAAAAAGAGGGTATCACAATTACAGATGAAGATCGTAAAGAAGTTGCAGAGCAGATGGGCTATGAAAGCGCTGAGAAGATGATCGAGACCGCAGGCCAGTTTGACGTAGATGATTATATTATAAACAATAAAGTAATGGATTTCCTGACAGAGAACGCAGTTATCAAATAATGAATAATTTACGATTGGGGGAACCTTTATGCAGCTTTTAAAGGACAGAATACGGAAAGATGGGAAGATTAAGTCCGGTGATGTACTGAAAGTAGACAGTTTTTTAAATCACCAGATGGATATCAAGCTGTTCGTAGAAATTGGAAAGGAATTTAAGAGACGCTTTGCCGATTATGAAGTTAATAAAATTTTAACCATTGAGGCTTCCGGCATTGGCATAGCCTGTATCGTGGCCCAGTACTTTGATGTACCGGTGGTATTTGCAAAAAAATCCAAGACTAAGAATATAGCGGGTGATGTATATACCACCCAGGTGGAATCCTTTACTCACGGAAGAACCTATGACATCATGGTTTCCAAAGAATTTCTGGGAGCCGGTGACAAGGTATTGCTGATTGATGATTTTTTAGCCAACGGGAAAGCCCTGGAAGGTCTGGCTGCTATCGTAAATGATTCCGGTGCAAAGTTAGTTGGTGCAGGAATTGTGATTGAAAAGGGCTTCCAGCCTGGAGGAGATCGATTAAGAGCGGAAGGAATCCAGGTAGAGTCCCTGGCCATTGTGGAGAGCATGGATGAAACAACAGGGACCATATGCTTTAGGGGTGACCGATGAGCGAGAATAGAAAGGCCTTATTTTTCGATATTGACGGCACGCTTTTTTCCGAGGTGAACCGGAATGTGCCGGATAGTGCGAAAGAGGCAATTTTACAGGCCCGAAAGAATGGTCATCTGGTCTTCATCAATTCCGGGCGTACGGATTGTCTGATCGGTTCCATCAAAGAGCTGATTAGAGTGGATGGCTACTGCTGTGGCTGCGGAACCCGCATTATAGCGGAAGACCAGGTTCTTTTCTCAGCATCGATTCCTCATGAGCAGGGGCTTGAGATTAAGCGCATCATACAGGAATATGACCTGGATGGAGTGTTAGAGGGAACAGAAAGCTGTTACTTCAGAAAAGGAATCTCCCGTCTTCCCCAGGTGGAGAGGATGAAGGAAATCGTTGAACAGGAGGGAAATTTATCTCCTTATAGTTGGGACGAGGACTGTTACGATTTTGATAAGTTCTGCGTTTTTGCAGACGAAAGAAGTGACTTAAAGGGCTTTTCCCGGGCCTTGGGACTGGACTTTGAGATTATTGACCGGGGGAATGGATTTTATGAATGCGTTCCTTCCCAATATTCCAAGGCAACAGCCATTGAACTGGTTATTAAGCACTATGGAATTGCCCTGGAAGATGCCTATGTGTTTGGTGACAGTACCAATGATTTGTCTATGTTTGAATATGCAAAGAACTGTATTCTTATGGGGCATCACAGCGTGGAACTTGAGCCTTATGCAACCTTTTACACCAAAAATGTAGAGGATGATGGAGTGGCTTATGCGATGAAGAAGCTGGGACTTGCTTGATTCGATACAGAAAAAAGATGGAAGCATCAAACGATGCTTCCATCTTTTTATATACACTTACGTAAAAACCTTACTTTTTTATTCTTAGTTCATGGCTGCCAGAATGCTTCTGGCTACGCTTAAGCCGTTGGCAGATGCCTGCTGAAGCCCTCTTGTTACGGAGGCACCATCGCCGATGGCACGCAGGCCTTCTACGCTGGTTTCAAAGTCAGTGTTAACCACAACCTTATTGGAATAGAATTTTACCTCTACACCGTATAAAAGGGTTTCTTCACTGGCAATGCCCGGAGTTACCTTGTCTAAGGCAAGAAGCATTTCTTTTATGTCAACCATAATGCGGTGCGGAAATACCAGGGATAAATCGCCGGGAACCGCATCCTTTAAAGTGGGGATCAGATTGTTGCGGCATAAGCGCTCCTCTGTGGTACGTCTGCCTCTTTGGAAATCGCCAAAGGTCTGCACCAGGATCTTGCCGTCACAGAGCATGTTGCTCAGCTGGGCTATCTGCTTGCCGTATTCAATGGGGGTCTTAAATGGTTTTGTAAAGTTTTTGGATACCAGGATTGCAAAGTTAGTGTTGTTTGTCTTATATTCCTGGGATTTGTAGGCATGTCCGTTGACAACTGCCAGCCCGTTTTCATAGTATTCTGTGGCTACCTCGCCGGAAGGGTTGGTACAGAAGGTACGAACCTTGTCGTCAAAGGTTGGGGTATGGTAAACAAGCTTTGCTTCATAAAGGTTCTTGTTTAAGAATTCCATAACCTCGTCCCGGACCTCTACCCGGACTCCGATATCTACGGTTCCCACCTTCGTTTCAATTCCGTGGTTTTCGCAGATGTGGCTGAACCAGTCAGAACCTTCGCGGCCTATGGCGGACACGATTTCCGGTGCATAGCAGATTTCTTCCTTATCGGTAATGACACCGATTGCTTTATTATCTTCGATGATGATATCCTTTACCATCGTGTTAAATGCCATTTCAACCCCTTGCTCCAATAAATGCTCCTGGAGGCGGGTGTAGATTTTATAGCCTTCTTCCGTTCCCAAATGGCGGATGGGACATTCAATCAGCTTTAAGTTGGCTCCTATGGCTTTGCGGCGGATTTCCTGGATCTCTTTTTGCTTGTCAACGCCGTAAACATTAGTGTCTGCGCCGAATTTCAAGTAAATGTTGTCAGATTCCTTAAGCAGCTCCACTGTTTTATCATATCCAAGTATTTCAGGGAGGTTTCCGCCAACATCAGGAGATAAGGATAATTTTCCATCGGAAAATGCTCCGGCTCCTGCAAAGCCTGTGGTGATGGAGCATGGTTTGCAGCCTACGCATGTTTTTGTTGTCCGTTTCGGACAGGTCCGGTTTTCAATCCGGCGGCCCTTTTCGATCATAAGAATCTTAAGGTCCGGCTTTTTCTCAATCAGCTCATAGGCACAGAAAATACCTGAGGGGCCTGCACCAACGATGATGACGTCGTAATTTTTTGAAACATCCTTCATGAACATCACTCCTTTTTCCTTCTAACCCTTATAGTCAACTATTATGGTAGTTGGTAGAAACGCTCAACCGATTATGAACTTATATAAGCGCAACAGCTTTATTCTATCATAGTGGATACGGAAAAGACAAGAGATATCCATTCATCGGAGGAACTTTTTTATATGTATTTTGTTGATCTTAATTATCCACAGTGAAGGATTCCCTTTTTCCATATTTATATACCTAAAGGCAATTGTTCGTCCTTGCACCTGGCCTGAATGTTGAGTATACTTATTCTTAGGTAAATTCTTTTCCGTGCTTATTATGTTAATGGCACGGGGGTGAAAAATTTAAATTTTAACTTATGTAGGAGGAAATTAAATGCCGCAAGCTAAAACGTTTATTCGTAAAACCGCCTGGATATCAATATTTCCACAGTTAGCTGTAATGGGAACATTAATGTTTGTCTTTAGTTTATTTATTAGACCAATATACATAGATGTTATTCTTGGGTCTGCTACTTACCTGATATTATCTATGGTATTGGAGCGAGGTATCGCACATAATCATAAAAAAGGAATTTCGTTAACAAAAAAGGGAAATTATACTCAAGCAATTGAAGAATACAAAAAAAGCTATGATTTGTTTTGCAAGCATTCATGGATTGATAAGTATCGTTATATTACGTTATTATCTTCAAGTAGTTACTCTTATACCGAGATGGCATTAGTCAACTTGGCCTTTTGTTATTTACATTGTGAAAACGTTGAGCTTGCGAAACAATACTATCAGAAGACACTTAAGCTTTTCCCAGATAATGAAATGGCTATAAACGCTTTAAATGCGATAAAATCCTTTGAAAGTAAAACTGACAATTTAACTACTTAACGACCGTTGTTCTGGAAGGAGTTAAAGCTGGATGCTTTTATAAAATAAAAAAGCTGTGTTAGCCTTTACATCTTAAGATCCAACTGTTAAAATAAAAAAAGCAGCGTTAGACCCCCCGGTTTTGGGAAATCTAACGCTTTTCGGGCGTTTGAAACCCCTAAAAAGTCATGAATCGGAACCGTAATTAATATAGACAATAATAAGGAGAATCATCATGTATATCATCGCAGGATTAGGAAACCCCACCAGGGAATATGAAAAAACCAGACATAATGTAGGGTTCGAAGCTGTGGACGTTCTGGCGGACAAACTTGGGGCCAGTGTAACGGAAAAAAAGCACAAGGCATTTTGTGGAACCGGAAGGATCGGTTTGGAAAAGGTTATTTTATTGAAACCACAGACCTTTATGAATCTAAGCGGAGAGAGCATCCGGGCCATGGCAGATTTTTACAAGGTGGAACCAGACCACATCATCATCATCTGCGATGACATCAACTTAGCAGAAGGCCAGTTGAGAATCCGGTCAAAGGGAAGCGCCGGAGGGCATAACGGCTTAAAGAACATCATAAGTCATCTGGGAACCCAGGAATTTTTAAGAATCCGGGTGGGAGTAGGTGAAAAGCCAAAGGAAATGGATCTGGCAGACTATGTTTTGGGCCGCTTCCCAAGGGAACAGGCAGCGATCATGGACCAGGCGTATAAGGATGCAGCAGAAGCAGCTATTATGGTGGTTACAGAGGGTGCGGAAGCAGCGATGAACCATTTTAACAGGAAGAAGTAAGGAGATTTCATGAGTGATCTATTTGAAAAACCATTGAGGGAATTAAAGGATTTTGAGGACCTTTCCGGTGATCTGTTAAAAAGGGCCGGACCTGTCATGGCCAGCGGTTGTATGGATTCCCAAAAGGTCCATCTGATGTATGAATCAGCAAAGCAGGAAGGCTTAAGGCTGGTGGTTACTTATGATGACACCAGAGCAAGGGAGATCTATGAGGACCTGCGCTTCTTTGATCCTGATGTTTGGCTGTATCCGGCCAGGGATCTTCTGTTTTTCAGCGCAGACATCCACGGAAACTTACTGACCAAGCAGCGTATGACTGTGTTTCGCCATTTGATGGAGAAAACCTCCGGCTGGGTTGTCACGACCTTTGACGGGCTTATGGACCACCTTCTCCCGCTGGAGTATCTTAAGAAGCAGGTGCTGTCTGTAGAAGGCGGTCAGACCATTGACGTGGAAAAGTGGAAAAAGCGTCTTACAGAGCTGGGATATGAGCGTATGGGACAGGTGGATGGCATGGGCCAGTTCTCCATCAGGGGCGGAATCATAGACGTGTTCCCCTTAACTGAGGAACTGCCGGTGCGCATTGAGCTGTGGGATGATGAGGTTGACTCAATCAGAACCTTCGATATTGAAAGCCAGAGATCCATTGAGCAATTAGAAAGCATACGGATCTATCCTGCCACGGAAATGGCACTGACAGGGAAACAGATCCAGGAGGGAATCGAAGCCCTTGAAAAAGAAACAAAAAAATATGAGAAGGATTTAAGGGCTCAGTCAAAAATCCAGGAGTCCGCCAGGATCCGTTCCATTATATCTGAATTTTTGGAAGGGCTTAAGGAAGGCTTCCGGCAGCATGGGCTGGACGGCTATATCCATTATTTTTGCCAGGAGAGTGTGTCTTTTCTGGAGTATTTTCATGGAGAAAACTCGGTTCTGTTCCTGGATGAGCCGGAACGGCTTAGGGAAAAAGGGGAAACCGTTGAAATGGAGTTCCGGGAAAGCATGATACACCGCCTGGAAAACGGATACCTCCTTCCGGGACAGACCGGCCTTCTTTTCTCTGCAAAAGAGATGCTGGCAAGGGTTCAGACTAAGACCACGGTTTATTTGACCGGCCTTGAGCAAAAGCTCTCCGGTTTTTCAGTGAAAAACCGCTACAGCTTCCAGGTGAAGAATGTGAATTCCTATCAGAATGGGTTTGAGCTTTTGATAAAGGATTTAACCAGGTGGAAAAAGGACGGATACCGGGTAATCCTTTTGTCCGCTTCCCGAACCAGGGCCAGCCGCCTTGCAGGAGACCTAAGAGAATATGATCTGCGGGCCTACTGTCCTGATGATGGCGGAGAAGATCAGGAGGTGAAGCCAGGGGAGATTCTGGTCACCTTTGGAAACCTTCACCGGGGCTTTGAATATTCCATGATAAAATTTATCGTCATAACGGAAGGCGATATGTTTGGTGTGGAGAAAAAGAAGCGGAAACGGAAAAAGACCTCCTATGAAGGAACAAAGATCCAAAACTTTTCCGATCTTTCCATTGGTGATTACGTAGTCCATGAAGAACATGGTCTTGGTATTTACCGAGGAATCGAAAAAATCGAGCAGGATGGAGTCATCAAGGATTACTTAAAGGTAGAATATGCGGACAACGGGAACTTATATCTTCCTGCGACAAGGCTTGACGGAATCCAGAAATATGCCGGCGCTGAGGCGAAAAAACCCAAACTGAACCGGCTGGGAGGGGACCAGTGGAACAAGACTAAGACCAGGGTAAAAGGCGCGGTAAAAGAGATTGCAAAGGAGCTGGTGCAGCTCTATGCGTCCAGGCAGCAGACCCATGGATTTCAGTACGGAGAGGATACGGTCTGGCAGAAGGAGTTTGAAGAAATGTTTCCTTACGAGGAGACTGATGATCAGTGGGATGCCATAGAGGCGACCAAGACGGATATGGAGAGCAGAAAGATAATGGACCGTCTGATCTGCGGGGACGTTGGCTACGGAAAGACGGAAATCGCCTTAAGGGCCGCATTTAAGGCGGCACAGGACGGAAAACAGGTAGTCTACTTAGTACCCACAACCATCCTGGCTCAGCAGCACTATAATACCTTTGCTCAGCGTATGAAGGATTTCCCTGTCCGGGTGGATTTAATGTCCCGCTTCCGGACTCCGGGGCAGATGAAAAAGACCCTGGAGGATTTAAAACGGGGACTGGTTGATATCGTGATCGGAACCCATAGGGTTCTGTCAAAGGATGTGCAGTTTAAGGATCTGGGCCTTTTAATTATTGATGAGGAACAGCGTTTCGGCGTGGCCCATAAAGAAAAAATCAAGCAGCTGAAAGAAAATGTTGATGTGCTGACCTTAACAGCCACTCCCATACCACGGACCCTGCACATGAGTCTGGTTGGAATTCGTGACATGAGCGTGCTGGAGGAGCCGCCCGTGGACCGTATGCCAATACAGACCTATGTCATGGAGCATAACGATGAAATGGTGCGGGAGGCCATTCACCGGGAGCTTTCCCGCGGAGGACAGGTTTATTATGTATACAACCGGGTAGGCAACATCGACGAGGTAGCAAACCATATCGCCAGTCTGGTGCCTGAGGCGG
>Ga0213825_1000897_pt1 | contig 21399 bp, 11 predicted proteins | sample MC6MC0900MG_FD_179896 | JGI IMG/M metagenome (GOLD analysis project Ga0213825, IMG submission 179896) | Enriched soil aggregate microbial communities from Iowa State University, Ames, United States - MC6-MC0900-MG | ecosystem: Environmental > Terrestrial > Soil > Unclassified | place: USA: Iowa... | reverse complement strand
CTATTAATTTGTGTGAAATGCCAGAAGAAAATACTATGAGCAATGGTTGATTGGAGTGTAGACTGAGTGACTCCTCGGGGATTCAGCGTCACAGATGAGACCCTGGAACGCGAGTGAAGCGGCTCATCGGACGCCCCCAGGAAGCTTTGCTCTGTGCGAAAGCGTAGCGTCAGCAACAAAGCACTCAGTCGGAACGGAGATCAACCCCTCGTTTTGAAAAAGGGCTATACTTTTTAATTTGTCACCTTGATTTCATTGACATAATAGTATTTCAACAACATGAAAAAACTACATTGTTCTACTTTTGAACAATGTAGTTTTTATTGTTATTGTTTTGCGTAATATTGGGAAATTCCTTTGTAGATTGAGTCAGCAAATAGCTCGACATATTGATCATCTGTCATTTTCCCACGATCTTCACTATTTGTTAGGAAGCCTAGTTCAACTAGAATAGCTGGTATAATCGTATTGCGAATAACGTAGTATTGTTCTTCTTTAACACCACGATTTTTCATTTTTAAGTTATTAACAATTTGATTATTAACAAATGATGCTAGATCAATATCTTCCTGATGCATATCACCTGTTGTAATAGCATAATATGTTTCAGTGCCTTGTGCAGAAGTATTCGTTGCTGAGTTTACATGGATACTTACAAAGATTTCACCATAGTTTTCATTTGTAAAATCTACTCGGTCTTGTAGAGATGGATAGGTGTCACTTGTACGAGTCATTAATACTTTTGCACCTGCAGCTTCAAGCTTTTGCTTCACAAGTGTGCTGACTTTTAATGTAATAGCTTTCTCAGAGTTAGAACCTACTACAGTTCCTGGGTCCTTACCACCATGACCTGGATCAAGAATGATAATACGATTTTTTAATGCATTGCCATTTTGATTTAAAAGCTTTAAGTATGATTTATGGACATACCCTTTTTGACCTTCATACGTAACCTGTGCCCAATAACCGTTAATGTTGTTCACTTGGACATACTCACCTTTAGTAAGTTTGCCTAGTACAGTAGAAGTAGAATTCGCTTCTTTGCGGATGTTTAAATTATCTACTGTCACACGACCAAGTAAATCACCTGTCACTATTGGAGGAGTTGGGTCTGGATCTGGCGTAGTAGGCTGCTCAACTTCAACATCGACTGTGCTATTAGCAACAATATAACCTGGTAAACCGTTTACTACAGTTAAATAATAGCCACCTGTAGTCTTATAAACTGGTAATTTCACATCACTCTTCACTGAGGCAATGATTTTTGAGGAAGATGTTGGCTTAACATAGAGATTGATACCTTGCGTTGTTGTGACCTGTTTTTGAACATTCCCTAGTGCATTTCCATCAGCATCTAAAAATTGTGCGTACGTTTTATAAACATAGGCAAAGGCGCCTTTATAGGTAATCTTTAACCAGTCTCCCTCTACTGCATAGACGGATAGTTTACCTCCTTTATTCACTGTGCCTACAATATTTGTAGAAGATGAGGAATCCTTTGATTTACGAATATTTAATCCATCAGATGTACTAGCAATCAATCCGATAACTTGTGATGTATCAGGAACTGCTACACCTTTAACAGGGGGTTCTAAGCGATATTTTTCACTTTTTGCGCGTGCGACAAATAACGCAAACTGTGCTCGTGTCACTTGACTATTTGGGTTATAGTTTTGACCGCTACCCTTTGTAATACCATTATAGTAAATTGTATTCACATATTGAACGTAGGCATGTGTAATCCCTACATCCACAAATGGAGAATCAATATTTTCATATTCACTTGTATCCAGCTTAAACGCTTTCGTTAGGACATAACTCATTTCATCACGAGTTAAAGGCTTGTTTGGTAAGAATTGTCCCTTTGTATTGGTTCTAAAGAAACCAAGTTGTACAGCACGTTCTACATAGCCAGAAAGCTCTGTTCCAACTGTTACATCTGAAAAGTTTGATTTACTGACAACTAATGGCTTATTACCTGAAGCAACAACAGCCATTTTGGCAACTTGTCCACGTGTTACTGAGTTATAAGGTTTGTAATACGTTTTGCCATTTTCCGTATATCCTTTAATAACTCCTAAACTAACTAAATAATTGATCTCTTCATAAGCTTCATGATCTTTCGGAACATCTACAAAACCGCCACTTGCTTGTGCGCTATGTATAGTAAACATAGAAGCTGAAATGAATAAGACGCATAATATAAGACTGATCTTTTTGAGGTACAATGTCTTATTTCCTCCCTTCCTGTTCTCGTGTTCATTTTAGCAAAGTTTCACTGACAAAACTATCATACGAATGTAATTTTCTCCTGTTTTCGGCATCACCTCCATCATTGTGACTTACTTCATAAAAAGAAGAGAGTCTGCAAGTGCAAACTCTCCTCAACTTATACAATATTTTAAAGAACTTCCTTGCAATGTGTCACTTTAAACGTAGCCCTGTTCAAAGTGAAACGGAATTCAATTATTTCTGTACTTGTTTTGCTCGCTCAATAAATGCTTGAAGATGAGAAATTTTTAACATTTCATCATAACCAAAGTTACCGTTACCTTTACCTTCTGTAATACCATTAGAAGCTAAAATTGAAATAAATTCATTTGCCCAATGATTAGCAGGTACATCAGTAAATGCAATTAATTCACCTTTTTGCTCTAAGCCGAAAGCATGTACTAAAACTTTCGCAACTTGTGCACGTGTAATTGGTGAAGAAGGATTAAATTTACCGTTACTATCACCATCAAAAATACCTAACTTCGATACAGCAGCAATTGCACCAGCATGTGCATATGTTGGCTTAACATCTGTAAATTTTGTGTTTTTATCGGATGTATCCAAGTTAAGTGCTTTCGCGATTTGCTCTGCCACTTCTGCACGAGAAGCATATACAGTGAAATCGATAGCAGCATTCTTTACTTCTTCTTTAACAGCTTCTGCTTGTTCACTATCAAATGTTGCTACACGTTTCGCACCAACGTAACGAGAATTCCAATAATATGGATCGTTAACATTTGAATAGCTAACACCTTTATCAGTTTGAGAGTGGATCATTTTTCCGTCACCTATGTATATCGCTACATGTGAGATACCACTACCACTAGTGTTGAAGAATAATAAATCTCCTACTTGAAGATCATTTTTTGCTACTGCAGTCCCTTGTTGATATTGAGAGCCTGATGTACGATTTAATTTAATCCCTAAATCTGAAAAGACCTTGGAAGTGAAACCTGAGCAGTCAAATCCGCTAGTAGTTGTGCCTCCATAAGCATAAGGAGTACCTAAATATTTTGTCGCTGTATCAGTAACATCAGTTGGAGATGCTGCTTCAGCGTTATCTATTTGAGTTGTTGAAAATAACATGAAAGATGCAAAAATCGGTAATAACCATTTCTTTTTCATAGTTTCGGTATACCCCTCTCAGAACTTTTTTGCCTATACATAGACTATCATAAAAGATGCTATTTTAATTTTTCAATTGTGTAACGGTTTTTGAATACAAAAAAAACGCTGATATACCAACGTTTGCTGGTTTACCAACGCTAAAATATGGGTATTAAATAATGGGTATATCGGAGTTTTGTAACATTCCTGTAATATTAGCGACATTTTGTCATAATAGATTGCTATATTGAATCATTAAGACTAGTAGAAACGCATTTTAATCATGAAATTATTACCATTACAGTATTTGCAGTTTTTTCCCTCGCCTCCATCGACATCTTTCACCATGGCTAACCCTTCCCTATGAATTATTGACTAGAAAATAATTGCACCCAATAGTAATTTCCTTTGCTGTCTATGGCAATAGCAACCCCTGTATTTGTGTAATTTTCTCGTAAAATATTATCACGATGTGCTGGCGAAGCCATCCATGCTTTCACAGCCGCTTCGGGTGATGGAATATTTCTCCCTATGTTTTCTCCTAAGCTTGTATAAGAGTAATCGAATAGGGTTGCTAAATCCCACGGCATTCCATAGTAAGGTGATTCATGCTCAAAATAATGGCGATTTACCATATCTTGTGCCTTTATAACTGCTATCTGTGTTAAGGCTGCATCAAAGCTGAGAGGTTGTAGTTTTTTCTTTTGTCGCTCATTGTTGATTAATTGGATTACATCATTAGACATAGACGATGAATAATTTTTGGTCGACATATAGGACTTAGATAAATAATCATAGGCAATTTCATAATTTGCTACTTTAGATGAAAAATCGAGGCTACGTTCCACTAAAGAGGCAAATTGGGCACGCGTTACTAATTGATTCGGACCAAATTGCTGTCCATTAATGCCTTTAATGACCCCCACATCTGCAAGTGATTCAATATAATCCTTCGCCCAGTGACTCTCAGTAACATCATTAAATTTACTAATATTTTCGGAATCAACTTCGATCTTATAGGCTAGCGTTAACATTTTAGTAATGTGCATTCGTTTCAAAGGGGTATCTGGATAGAAACAATCACCATTTTGTAAAATCCCTCGTTCAACTAGGGCACAAATTTCCTTGTAATAAGGGTGGTTATCCGATAAATCTGTAAAGTCAGGTGAAAATGAAGATTCGAATTTCAATTGCATGGAACGTGCTATTGCCGCAGCTGCCTCTGCCCTTGTAATTGGCTGCTCCGGTCTGAAATAGCCATTCTGATCATTTGTCATATAATGTTTGTCAAGCATATGTGCTATGGAGCTACTAGCCCAATGTGATTGTGAAACATCCTTGGCAATACTAGCTGCTACAGCTTCTTCAGAAGTGATCGTTAGAGGCACAGCGTATGATGTTACTAGCAAGGTAAGAGAAATACCAACAACACTTGATATTTTTTTAAACATAGCGACCGCCTCCTTCATTCATGTATGTAAAACAGTGTTCCCATTATGTACTTAATCATTTTACCCCTTTCAACCGTATACAAACATACCATTATTACCTGTTTTTTCCTAACCAACTTTAAAAAAACACTCTATGGGCGGATTGCCTAAGAGTGATTCTTTATCTTATTCAACACCAATTACATAAAAAGAGCTGTCGTTTTTTTCTAATAGTCGGTATAGGAATAGTACCATTTGTCCCCGACGAACATCCGTATAAGGTGAAAATGTAGTCGAACTAGTTCCTTGTGTAATCCCATAATCTAATAACGTTTGAATATACTGATTGGTTTCATTATCTTTTGTAAAATCTGAAAAAGGTGCTGATAATGTTGTAGATTTTTGTAAGTCAAAGCCAAGTGTTAAAATTTTCGCCATTTGACTACGTTTAATAAATTGATCTGGATGATAATTTGCCCCTTTTTGAATAATGCCCTTGGTAGCTAATGCTGCAATTGGACCGTAGTATGGATGAGAGGTTGGAACATCAGTAAAGCCGGGATTTTCTACTTTCTTTGTCTCCAAATTTAATGCTTTTGCTAAAAAATAAGCTGCTTCCCCTCGGGTTAAACTTTGATAGGGGCTAAACATAGTATTTGTTGTTCCAAATACAATACCCTTACTATATAATTCTTGGACTGCCTTATATAATTCTGCCTCACTGCCACCATTTTTAATATCATTAAATGGCATAGATGCTGCTTCCGTTGGAATAGCCATAGCACAAGGAGCAACTATTATTGCTGCTGACAAACAGCTTGCTTGAAATAACTTTTTTGACAAAATAAATTCTTCCTTCCCTGCTTGAATAGATACTTTGAGAGGATTTATAAATTTCCATAAACTGTCACATTAATTTAATTACGGAACAGCATAATCTCGTCTGGATTTTTTCGGCTTGCTCAAAAAAATTCCCTTCAAAAATTCGAGTTAATCCGCTCCTAAAAACTGAATCAAGAGATAAAGAAAGAGGGACACTTGCCCTCTTTCCTCACTCTAACCCTAATGTTCTTAAATGATCCTGTAAAATACGGAAGTTATACACCAAATCCTGTTGTTCAAGACTGAGCGAGCTGTAGAGCTTTTGTGCGGCCAGTACTTTCTTTTCAAATTGTTTATTGTCGGGATCTATTTCGCCAATCGCATTCACTACTTTTAATACCGCCGCTACATCTTTCTCGGCTTTCTTTAAAGTATCGTAGTTGATAACTTGCCCTCTCACTTTTGAATCTAATACTTTATAGGCCGCAACAGCATTCGCCACATCCTCTATATAGGTGCCAGAGGATGGATGAAGACCAGCTATAATTTCAACAACCTTCTTTACATCAGTCAAATTTTTCTCAGCCTCAAGCAGAATATTATAATTGGATACTCTTTGCTTATCAATTGTATTCAAGCTATCATAATCTTTTCTTACAGATTCAACCTTACCAAAATACAGTGGATCACTTGGCTTTAAATCTGCGATACTTTGATACACTTTAATCACACTGTCTAATGAAAGAAGGAGCTGTTGATTGTATACATATCTTCGCTGTGTTGCATTTAGATTGTCATAGGCTTTTAAAATCTTTTGATATTGGCTATCCATATTTTTAGATGTCATCAGCTTTTCAATCTCATTAACAACATTAATAACAGGCTTTATCAACTTTTCTTGCTCTTGTAATGTTTTATAGTTTTCAACTGCCATTTGCTGATCTTTCGGCAGCGCATTATAAGTGGCTCTTATTTCTTCAATACGTTTAACATATTGGTTAGCTTCTACTGAAGGTAATTCCTCAATCATACGCTGGACATTGCCGGCACCTAAAATACTTGTTTCAGCAGCCTGTAATAGATGGTAATTCGTAACATATTGCTGCATATCCTTACTTAGCCCATCATACAATGCACGGGCCTGTGCTGTATCAGTATGGAATGTTTTACTGGATGCTTTCAACTTACCAATTAGTTCAATTACTTTAGCTGTTGGCTCATAGCCCTGTAAAATAGCAATATTCTTGACGAATGCCTTTTGCTCTTTTGTTAGCTTATCATAGGCCTTTCTTGCGGCGTTTACCTGACTAACAAATTTACTAGAACCAGGTTCTAAAACATCAATTTGTACCATGGTATTTAAAATAGGTTTTACTTGTTTCTCACGATCTGTTAATAATTTCACATTAGATACAAGCTTTTTCTGCCCTGATGGGAGCTTGTCATAAGCAACACGAGCATTCATTAGCTTCGTTAAAAACTCCTCATCGTCAGGTACAGCCGCTTCTATTAAGGCGATCACTGTATGTGCAGATTTTAGCTCAGTTTCAGCTGTGACAAGTTTTTCGTAATTTAGAACAGCACTTTGTTTTTCTGGCGGTAAGGCATCATAATTTTTACGTGCCGTCTCTAAATCATTTAAAAATGTTTTGCTAGTAGGTTTTAATGTTTCAATTAAGCCTATTAATGTTGCTACATCTTCTACTGCTGCTAGCTGACCATAATTTGTGACACGTTTTTGTGAGGCAGGGTCTAAGGCATTGTAAGCTTTTCTTGCTGCTAATACCTTTTTAGAATAATCCTTACTTGATGGATTTAACGCTGTAATGAGATTAATGACTTTTACGACACTGGCATTATTTTTCTCATAGGAAGTTAACGTTTTATATTGAGTAACTAATTTTTTTGCATTTTTATCCATAGTTTTATACTCAGCTGTCAATGCTGCCACTTTTGCTACAAATGTGGTATCAGGCTCATTGGCTATTGAGATGACACGATCATCAAAGCTTTTAGCAATTGTTATATAGCCCTTTGCTGTTTGTAAATCTTGATAATTCGTGACTAGTTGTTTTGCGGCATCTGAAAGCGCTGCATAATCATTTAGTATCAGATCAACAGTTTCATTGTATGTTTTTTGTGAGGTATTTAAGGCCATGATTCGCGTAATGATGCCCATTGCCTCTACTTGATCTTTTAACGTTTTATAGTTTTTCACATAGTTCTTATTTGTAGCATCTAGCTTTAAATAGGCTGTATTGGCTGCTTTCGCTTTTTTCGTATAATCCTTTGCAGCAGGATCTAACTTTTCAACAAGCGTAATAACATTTAAAACAGCTTTTTGTGATTTTTCTAAATCGGTTAATATTTTAATATTTGTGACACGTTTTTTCGCATTTGCAGAAAGAGCATCATATTGTTTTCGTGCTTCCTGCATATCTTGAATCAGATTTTGCGAGCTATTTAAAGCCGTTATTTTGCTTATAACTGCTGCTAATACATCTTCTTCATTAGATAGCAAAGTTAATTTTTCACTTAGCTTTGTCTTAATAGTAGTTAATGCAGCTTCCTGTGCATGACCAGTTGGATCTAAAGCATTTACCTTCGTTTGGTATTCTCGAACTTTCTGGCTATAATCCGGTGACGTAGTCTTTAGTGCATTAACTTTATTTAATAAATCAGCATATGGAAAATAGATAGCTAATTGACCCTTATTTTGTACAATCGCCTGCTCTGCAGTACCAAGTTTATCAAAAGCCGACTGTGCTAATAGTGTTTTGCTCTCAAACGTAGAGAGGCTAGGATCAATGGCAGCAATTAATTTATCTACATCTGTCGAAGCACTATATTTCTTTTCCCATTCTACTAATGTTGCCAAGTTATTGACAATTTTTTTAACATTTGCAGCATTTACAGTAGAAGGTGGCGTATTGTATGCCTCTCGTGCACCCTTAATTTTTGTAAACTGTTCTGCTGCACCTGCATTTTCGATGCCTTGAATAAGAGCTTCAATATTTTCAGCTTCTTTGATTTCCTCCTGAGCAGCAGTTAGATTTGTAGCATTTTTGACAAATGCTTTTTTATCTAAACCGTTGTAGGAATCTAATAGATTATTAACTGTTGTACGATAATCTGCACTATTAGAAACAACTAGTGTATTAATTTGCTTTGAAACATCTGCCGCAGCTTTATAAGGTAAAAAAGCATTATAGTTAACAACATAATTTTGAGCTTCTTTAGTTAATTTACCGTAGGCTGTTTCAATGGCAGAAACTGCGCTAATAAAAGTAGTTGCCTTATCAAAGCTTGCTGCATCCTTATTCATTAATTGTGTAATACTATCTTCTACCTTTAGGGCAGCATCAATATTTTGCTTTGTGTCCGTATAGGTTTTATAAGGAGCGATTGTATCCCCTTCAGGAATATAAGTTGTAATAATTTTTTTATGATCTGCTGATAAAGCGTTATAGGCTGTTGTAATAGCAGACACTTTTTGTTTAATGGCTGTATAGTCAGAATTTGATAAATCCAATTTTAAACCATCTAATAGGTCAATAGTGGGCTGTACAGCAGCAACAGCATTTACCATTGTAGTCAGCTTATCTAAATCAGCACCATTTGTTTTAAAATAATTTTTTTGTGCTGCTTCATCATAACCATATTGAACTGCAAGCCCTAGCATTGATGAAACTGCAGTTTGTGGTGCAGCATTCACAGCTTCTTTAAAAGTCTTTTGCACATTTGCATAGGAGCCAGCTTTCGTTTCATTCATAAATTCTTTATATTTGTCTTCTGTCGCTTTAGCATCTCTAATTAGAGAACTACTTGTATAAGTTAGTTTATTAATACTTTCGCCAAGGCCTTTAATTTCCGTTACCAAGGTTTTCTGTGCTCGTACGTAAGCGACTTTGGCTTTAATAAATTGAATTTCATCCGCAGTAAATCCTGCTGCCGATAAACCACTAAAACGGCTTTCTGCAATCGTTATATCATCAAGTGAGGATTTATCCGTTAAATTTTTATACATCGTTTGCAGTTGTTCTTTTGTTTCAACCGCGACTGCATTCACATAAGCAACTTGCTCCGTTTTTTGTTGTGGCTGTATTTCTTGAGCATTGGCAAGTGCTGCCGGTGTTAGTAATAAACTTGTCAACACACCAACTTTTATTGGTTTCTTCAAAATGCCCACCCTTTCTTTTTACATTATATAGGAAAATGGATATGTATTTATAGCTTCATATTCTCTATCTTTAGTATCGGTACTTCCCGTTCAATTTCAAGCTATTCTCTCAAAGTCTCTTACGTCCTTTACGAATGTATTGATAATTGCTATTTTTAGATTGAATAGGCTTTTTATAGGAAGTTATTGTTAGGATACTATATAATTGAATTATGTGCATTGATCCTGCACATAATTTGGCAACCCAGTGAATTTACTAGAAAAAAAGCTTTTGATGATACATCTTATAAATTTGATTAGAAATGTCTCTTAATCGAGAAAATTCCATGGAAAATAAGCATTTATCCTATGTTATTTACCAGTAATCAGGTGTATACTACATCTCTACTATTTAATTTACTAGAAAGGGAGCTCTATATGTTTTATCACTATAAGTTTTGGCATAGCTTAACGCATCCCAATTACTTTACCCAAGCCGTTGAAGAAGGAGAAATAAGAGGCTATAAAAAACGATCCTTCACTGTTTTTATACTCTTCATGCTACTATTCATCGTTCGTGAATTTTGGGGCATGGGAACTGAAAGCTTAACAACATTATTTGCAATGAATCATCAGGATGAATACTATACAGCTCGTTTACTTTCAATGGTAGGCGCTATTGCCTGGGGAATCATTTATTATGCCTTTCATTACTATGGCGTTACATATTTGTTGCATCTGTTAACTGACATACCATATAAATGGATACAAAAAGTACAACTTTATGTCATGGTATTGTTATTAATTGAAAAAACAATATTATTTACTGTGTTCTATTTAGTAGGCTATACAACAACCTTCTCCTTCCTATCACTTGCACCTCTTGTTCAGCAAGTCTTAGAGACAGATGTAGTATTATTTGTTATTAATCAATTAACTATAGCAACTCTATTCACTATAATTGTGCAATATACCTTTCTTTCTAAATGGGAAGAAGAATCAGATCGTAAGGTTTTGCTAGCAAAAATAATTATTCTTCATGTGCTAATGGCTGTTTTTGTAGGAATGATTAGTGTATTGCCTTTACAAGAATGGATTACAAGGGGGTTAGGATGATGCGCTTTTTTAAATCCAGACCTTGGACTAGTTTGAGTATGATTGTGCTAGCGATACTAATCGGCGTGAATGCTTATTTTGTATTTAAAGATGACAGTAAGGTTGCTCGTTCCTATTTTATCGATGAATTCCAAAGAGCTACCGTTGGTGATCGTGTAGAAACAATCAAAAAGGATGCAATAGTTGCTCCAGCACAAACATATACCATCTCTGCAGATGCAAAAAGCCTTTCTGCGATCGATGTAAAACGTGGCCAGGAAGTTCGCAGCAGCGATGTACTAGCTACCTATAAAACGGAAGAAGTTGACGATGAATTAACAAAGCTTGAAGCTGAGCGTGATGCTTATGAAACGGAATTAAATGATCTAGAATCCGCTTTAGCACAGATAGAATCGGAATATGGTGGGCAAAGCAATCCTAAAAGCTCTATCGATACAGATCAAATTAGTGATAAGCTAAATGTCACGGTTAAATTAGAATTAGGCCAGCAAAATTCGCCTTCATCTGCAGTGGCGATATTAAATCGTCATATTGCAGAGGCAACTAGACAAGTAGCATTAATGGATGCTCAAATAGCCCAAATTCAGGCACGTCAAGGTGTTATCAGTCCAGTTGACGGCGTTATTTCAAACATAATAGAAGAAGCTGGTGCAGTAACATTTGAAATTTATTCATTAGAAAAATCCATGCTTGCCTATTTATCTGAGGATGAATGGCAGAAGGTAAAGGATGGACAAACTGTTAATTTTGACTTGCAACATTATGAGGATGATTTATCTGGCATTGTGCTTCAAAAACAACTTATAGCGACTAATAATGAATCGCATTGGGCGAATGAATTAACTAAATCAGTAAAGCTGCCACAGCCTTCAAGCTATGAGGTCATATTGCAGCAGGACAATGTTTTAGACAACATTCCATTCTCTACAGTTGGTCAGGCCTCCATTATTGTGAATGAAGCCTTTGATGCCTTTAAAATTGATTCTACTTGGGTAAAGTCCACAAAGAAGGGCCAACAGAGTGTTTATATGATTGGTGAAGACGGTAAGATTCGTCTTGAGGATATAGATGTTGCCTTCAAAACGGCAGATGCTACAATTTTTACAGGCTATATGGAAGCTGGGACACCGATGATTGATAATGAAAAACGTAATATCTTAGCCCGTACCTTCCGTTCTATGCCAGTAAAAAGAATTGAATGGCAACAGTTTAAAGAAATAGGATGGAAAGACTATGTAAAATATATTGTCTTTTAACATATCAAAAACCTCCCTGTAAGCTAGGGAGGTTTTCTAGTGTTGAAAATCAAAATGGAAATTTCGTGAATACTAAGTCAAAATGAAGGTGATTTCCGTTCCAGGCTACTCGCTTTCCAGTGGGCGAGCGACGAGCCGCTTCCTGCGCTGACGCTCCGTGCAGGGTCTCGTCTGTCTCGCTAATCCCACGGGAGTCGAGTAGCCTTCCACTCCAATCAGCAATAGTTAAAACTTTAAATATTTTCTTGTCTCAAAAGTAAAGTAAAGGCATGTTACCCATCATCATTAAATGGATAGAATAGGGGTAAAATTCTTTAGCTGCCAACCTATTTTATGCATAAAACTACTTCGTAACTTTACATAAAGTGCTAATCTGCTTTTGCATAGAAAAATGTTACCAAGGCACTATACTTATTCAATAATAAATAATGAAATGGCTAAGTCATCAATTTATCACTACAAAAATGCCGAAAGTAGATACTTTGAGTAGTGGTTGGTTGAAGTGTAGACTGAGTGGCTCATCGGACGCCCCCAGGAAAGCACTCAGTCGGTACGGAGACAAACCTCACCTTTTGAAAAAGGGCTATACTTTTTTTATTTGACACCTTGATTTCATTGACATAGTAGGATTTCAACAACGTGGTACCTTTTAATAAAAGGGTGTATTCTTCATTTGTTCCTCTGTTGCAAACTCATAATACATCGTTGTGACTCCGCTTACTTCATAGATCATGCCATGAACATAAAGCTTCTCACCTTTTGTACCAGTTAGACGAATAGAGAAGAGCGAATCCTCTTTAGCTACTCCCTTTATCGTAACACCCCCTGGTGAAAGCTCCGCATCGATAATTTGATGATCATATCTTGCTCCTGTATATTGCTCTACTTTAATATCCTTTACTGTGAAGCCAATATCACTCATTGAAATAAATGCACTGTTTATTTCAACTGCGGACGTTGTATATATATCATAGCCGCTCGATTCGGCATGAATGCCAACTCGTACGGATTGGCCTTTATCGTCTGATAATGTTGCAATATAATCACCTGCTTGCAACAGCTTTAGCTCATAGCTTCCACCTTTTGGAATCATTTTTTCTTCCCAGCCCTCAAAATTCACTGGCTGATAGCTGTATACTTTTTCACTTACAGCATGCCCTCCAGCCGTCATTAGCTGAATGTTTTTTGGATCAAAGCCTAAATCCTCCTCCAACAGCATTGCTATGCCTGGAGTCACCTCATCGGATTGCTGGCAATTCATCTGAAGCTTACCATCTACTTTGCTGACAGTAACTTTATATTTCATCATCTCTATCATTTCAAAATTTTCTTCATTATCGATATTGTAGCCCATCAGCATAAAATAGCCTGATCCTTCTCGTAATGCCTCAATTTTCACTTCATTATTAGTTTGATACATACGGAAAGATTCATGCTCACCATCTATCGATTGATTATCTGTTGCATATGCCTCAATAAAATTAGAATCAAGATCTTTTGCCGTAAACGTTTGGGTCACTCGTTTAGCCTGCATAGCCTCCATACGCTGAATAAATACTGCAAGCTGTGAACGTTTTACAGTCTCCTTTAATCCAAACTTTGTTGGCGTAATCCCCTTCGTTATCTGATTTTCAAACAATGGCGCTATCGCATAATAAGCTTCGGAATATTTCACAATATCAGTAAAGGGTAAATTATCCACGTCAGTGCTTTCTAACTGGTAAGCAGCCGTTAACATTTGTGCTAATTGTTCACGTGTAATAGCTTGATTGACACCAAAGCTACCATCAGCCAAGCCTAGTAACGCCCCTTTATTTGCCAAGGCTGCAATAGCTCCATAATAGTCGTCACTCGGCTTAACATCAGTAAATTTAGGGTCTTCTACATTCTTTGTATCTAAGTGTAATAAATTGGCCACAATTTTCGCAGCCTGTCCACGCGTAACATCAGCAAATGGTTTAAATGTACCATCCGCATATCCTTTTATAATCCCCTGCACCGCCAAGTCCTTTACAGCAGCCCCATATTCCTGTGTATAATCAACATCCGTAAATTTTTCTGCTGCCTGTGCAGTCGGTACCACAATAGCACTTGTTGTTAGAGCAGCAATTAATGCGCCCTGAAATAAAGTATGCTTCTTCACCAGTTCAACTCCTCAACACGTTTTATCTATTTTACTATGATAATACGTGTAAGAGAAACCAAAAGTTTCATAATATACCAACACAACACTGATAGCCCAGCTTTTCTAGTATTTTAACCAGAAAAAAACAGTGGAGTGTTCGATTTACTCGAATCTCCACTGTTTAGAAAAACTATCTTATTTATTGAAGTCCTGTTTTGCTGTCACTTTTACAGGTGTTGCACTTTGACCACCAATGTTCACACGAGCATTGAATACGTCGTTTGCTTTACCTGTAGCAGCTGCAGTATCAGTACCGTTATTGCTGAATACTACTTCACCAGAAACTTTAGATAAAGTTAAAGTTGTAGCAGCAGTTGCAACACCGTTGAATGTTGCTTTACCTTTGTTAGCACCATTCTCATCAACTTGTGCCATTACACCGTATTGGTCAGTAACAACTACGTCCGCTAAACCGAAGAATGCATCTAAATTGAATGTTGTATCTACATTGTAAGAGTGAGTTGTTACAAGGTTCACAGATTCACCTGCAATAAAGTTAGCAGCTTTGTTGTTTTCTACAACAGCTACTTTTTCGACTTTAGGTGCAACGTTAGAGAAAGTTACATCTTTAACGATTTCTTCACCTGTAGCATTGATTGTAATTGTTACTTTTGCAGTTGCTGTTTTTGCATCTTTATCAAACACTACATTCGCAGCGTCAGTAGTCGTAATATTACCATCAGCTACACTTGTAAGAACTGCTGATTTTACAGTGTAATCAGAGCCAGCTGAAAGTGTAACTTCTCCACCATTTGCTGTTACAGCTTTTACTACGATATCTTTACCATAACCAGCTGGGATAGCACCATCAGTTACATAGATAGGTTTGATATCTTCTACTTTATAAGAAGTGAATGAGCTATCTTTTACTACTGAGAATTGTTTTGAGTAAGAGCTTGCTTCGTTAGCAGTGTTGTCTGCAATTTTTACAAGCTTAAATGTAACGTTTGCAGTCGTTTTCGTAGCGCCTGCTTTGTATTCTACTGTAATTTTGTTGTTAGCAGCATTTTTAATTTCACCAGTTACAGTAAATGGTGCATCAGCATCTGTAAATGCTTTAATTGTGTAGTCTGCAGTTGCAAGTTTTGCAAGCAGCTCGTCTGTAGAAATTACTTGACCAAATTGATCCTCTACTACGATGTCTTTTGCTGAGATGTCAACTTTAGCACCTGTAAGTTCACGGATAGATGTGCTTACTTTGCTATCTAAGCCAGTAATTACTTTAGGTGCAGTTGCAGCTTTAGGAATAACTGTTTGTGTAGCCACTTTACCAGTTGAAGAAGTAACAACAACTGTTACAGGTGTGTTTTCTACTACGCCAGCGCCTGCTACTTTTGCATAAAGCTCACCGTCTTTTTCAAATAAAGTACCGCCAGTAATTGTGATACCTTTAGTGCCGTTTAATGCAGTAGCTTCTTTAATAGCATTGCCTTGTTTATCTAATACAGATAATGGGAATAAAATATCTGCTCCAGCAGTGACAACTTTTGTTGGCGCTCCTAATGTAACTGAATCAGCACGTACACCCTCAGCTACCTTCACTGCAGTTTGACCGTTTTTACCAGTTGCTTTAGCAATCACGATTACGTTTGTGTCACCAGCTGCTACGATGTTTGTAACAGGTAATACGATTACATCTTTTCCATCGATAGTTTGTTTTTCAAACGCACCGAATGTCGCAACAGCTTGGTTTGTGTTTGTTACAAGAACCTCAGAATTTGCTCCATTTAAACGGTTAAGATCAGTAATTTCTTTACCATATTGATCCTTTACAGTAACAGGAAGATAGAACTTATCTTTTGCTAAATTAACATCTTCACTAAATGCTTTGCCATCTTTATTATAAAGAGCACCAATAGTAATATCAGATGCTACAGTTTTAGCAGAAACTGTTACAGTTTTAGTAGTTGTTGTTGCAGTTTGACCGTGGATAGCAGTCACAACTACTTTATCTCCTTCTTTAAGTCCTGCAGCTTTTGTAATTGTGATAGAGCCATCTGCATTAGCAACAGCTGAATCAGCGCCTGCAGCAGTTAATGTTAAAGCAGAAGCATTAAGCTTTGTAATATCTTCACCATATTGGTTTTTTACTTGGAAGCCAACTGTAGCTGTTGTGTTGCTTGTAGATGGGGCTACTTCACCAAGAATTTCAATACCAGCAACTTTTTCGTCTTCCGTTTTCACAGTGCCAGTTACTGCTTGATCAGCAACGCCAGATACGCTAACTGTGAATTCGCCTTTTGTAATTTTGCTAGTTAATTCGATTGTTGCAACAGTTTTGTCTTCGTTCCATGTAATAGAAGTAAAGTTAGATTTGAAGCCATCTTTTTTAAGCTCAAATTTAGCTTTTTCTGTTTCAACTGGTTTGTTGAATGTTACTGCTAATGTTTTTGCATTGACTGCATCAACAGTTTTTACTTTTAACTCAGTTACATATGTAACTACAGCTGAATAAGTTTTACCATCAATTACAAACTCTACATTTGTTTCTTTATTTTCTGGAAGTGGAGTTGGTAATGTTACTGTATGTTTTTTGTCATCAGAAAGTGTAACTTCTAATGTAGTTGCATCTACAACTTTAGCTTCTTTAACAGTTAAAGGTGCTTCTTCACCGATGTTAGAAATTGTACGGTGTAAGAATGATGCAAATTGACCGCGTGTTAATGTATTTTTAGGATTGAACGCTTTCACTTTTGTAAGTCCAGCATATTCTAACGCGATGATTGCTTCACGATTTTCAGTAGCTGTAGCTTTGTCTAAATCAGTGATTGTTGATTTGAAGTCAGATTCTTTATAATCTGCCACTAGATCTACGTTATAAACCGTTTTGATAGCACGTACTAAAACAACTGCCATTTGCTCACGGTTCATATTATTTGTGTGCATTAATTGGTTATTTGAGCCTTTGAATACGCCAGCATCTTTTACAAGAGCTGCATATTGTAATAACTCTTTGTCTGGAGCTGTTGTTGGTAGGTCAGTGAAGCGTGCTTCTGTAGCATAATCTGTAGGAATCTCATAGTTTTCAGATACTAACCATTTCCCTAAGAATTTTGTTACGTTCCCACGAGTAACAACTGCATTTGGCTTGAATGTTCCATCTGGATAACCAGCTACAATTTTAGCATCTGCTAATGCTAAGATAGCCTCCTTGTGGTCACTTGATTCAATATCAGAAAAGCTTGCTGCGCTTGCTACTGGTACGATTGCTGATGCTACTAGGGCTGCTGATGCTGCGCCGACAACCCACTTACTATATTTTTGTTTCATATGCAATAACCTCCTAGATAAATTAGCCACTTTTGGTGACTACGAATCTATTATAAGATTACAAGATAATAAATTTCAAAGGGCAAGATTTGGAATGAAATATGTGGTAACGTTAGATTTATAGAGGGTTTATAACCATATTTTACTTAAAAAGATGGTGAGCATCCATCCTTAAAATTAACATACAAACCTTACTGCCATACGAAAAATATACCATATTACCCATGTCATTTTTACCAACTAAATTTCGACAAAAATCGACTTTTACCCATTATTTAGTAAAAATCCACTGGTGAACAATTCGTGAATTTACGTTACAATAAGGTAGGTAATTTATTCATGCATTTCCTTGATTATATTAGAACTTTCTAGCAGTTTTGCAGATTATCAGTTATTTTGGATGTTTTAAACCGTTTATAGCAGTATAAGCAATGTATATGGCAATCTTCACAGTGACCATGTAGATGTATTTACAATATAAAAAAGAGATGGGGATTTGAAGGAATGGTTTTTAGTAGCCTTATTTTTTTATATGTCTTTTTACCATTAGTGCTCATTGTGTACTTCATCTCTCCAAAGATGTTACGCAACACGATTTTACTATTGGCTAGCCTATTCTTTTACGCATGGGGCGAACCGAAATATGTACTTTTAATGATGATTTCGATTTTACTTAACTATATTTTGGGCATAGTCATTGAAAATACGATTTCGCAGTCTAAACGAAAAGCCCTTCTTTGGTTAGTAATTTTCAGTAACTTAGCTATTCTAGGCTATTACAAATATGCCGGCTTTTTTGTGGACATCATAAATAACTATTTAGAGGAAGCAATTGAATGGCAGGCTGTACCTCTTCCAATTGGCATTTCATTCTACACGTTCCAGGCTCTTAGCTATGTAATTGATGTTTATCGAAAGGATGTTAAAGCCCAACGTAACTTTTTGGACTTATCACTCTTCATTACATTGTTTCCTCAGCTTGTGGCAGGACCGATTGTTCGCTATCAAACAGTTGCGGAGCAAATTAAAAAACGACTCTCCACAGCGGAGGACTGGATGATTGGTACCCGTCGTTTTGTACAGGGGTTAGCTAAAAAAGTATTGATTGCCAATCCAATGGGCGAGGTTGCAGATCATGTCTTTAGTTTATCAGGCGGAGATTTAACAACAGGGACTGCGTGGATAGGAATTCTAGCGTACTCGCTACAAATTTATTTTGACTTCTCAGGCTATAGTGATATGGCCATCGGGTTAGCGCGGATATTTGGCTTTAAATTTGAGGAGAACTTTAACTATCCATATATTGCACAATCAGTAACAGACTTCTGGCGTCGCTGGCATATATCACTCAGCAGCTGGTTTAGAGATTATGTTTACTTCCCACTTGGTGGCAGTCGTGTTAGCCATGAATGGAAGCTTTATCGAAATCTATTAATAGTTTGGACATTAACAGGTTTTTGGCATGGGGCCAGCTGGACGTTTATGGCATGGGGCTTTTATTATGGACTATTAATTTGCCTTGAAAAATGGGTGCTTTTAAAATGGCTAGAACGTATACCTCGTTTCCTACGCCATATTTATATACTTATTATTGTGATGATTGGCTGGGTATTCTTTAGAGCGAATGACTTTACATATGCTTTTAGCTTTATCAAAACGATGTTTGGACTATCCGATGCAGCACTTTATAATTATGAAACGATATTACTAACAAAGGATTATGCAGTATATTTTGTCATTGCCATTATTTTCGCGATGCCAATCTATCAACTATATCAAACTTGGAGTGAACAAAGAGCTACTAGTTCTCTAACATTTGACTGGAGCCTACGTCTTGGACAAACGATTTACTATGGTGCACTGTTACTCTTTATCACAATGTTTTTAGTCAACGCAACACATAATCCATTTATATACTTTAGATTCTAGGTGGGACAGCATGCGAAAAATTCAAATGTATCTATTACCAATAACTTTTTTTTGCATCATTTTCGGTGGTCTTGTCATACATGCTATGACTGTGGATCGTAAACAGTCAGAAATGGAAAATCGTCCATTAGAAACTGCCAATCTATCACCTAGCTCACAGGAAATCTTCTCTGGCGCATGGTCAAAGCAGGTAGAATCCTATATTTCTGATCAATTTCCTGCCCGTGATACATGGATGCGCAATTATGTGCACTTCCAGCGAGCAATTGGCAAAACCTATTTAAACGATAAGTACGCAGTAGACGATACTAGTGGCTGGATTATTTCAAAGCCAGCTCCAGCAAAATCTGATGAGGAACTTGCTGCCTTTGCCAATGATTTGCGAAAGCTCAGTGAAGGATTAGCTGAAAAAGAAATTCCGTTTACGTTTTACTCACTGCCAGCGAAGGCAACTTACTCACGAGAGCCAAGTCCTAGCTATATGCCAGAGGATGCTGGAATAGCCAATAATAAGCGCTTACACAAGCTTGCTACGGCTGCTGGCGTCGACAATATCCGTCTCTATGACGAAATGAAGACTGACTTCTCTGCAGAACAGTACTTCTTTAAAACAGATCATCACTGGACTATGCGCGGTGCATACACAGGCTACGAGGCACTAATAAAAACAATGAGCGAGCGACTTGGTGAAGCTATTCAGCCAATTCCCTACAAGGAAGACAACGCCTATTGCTTATCCAATAAGTTTGCTGGCTCCTGGAATAAAATTTTATATATGACCGTCGACAATCACGATCAAATTTGCTATAACGAGTTGCCTTCGTTTGCAACACAATTCACAATCTATGACGGTACAATCGAAGGAGGCGTAACGGCTCCATACGAAGCTGTATATGGTCGTGCAAAAAAAATGAGCCCTGACACAATCGTAAATTATGCAGATGCCTATAGCAGAGACTTTGCAGAGCTGACAATAGTTAATGAAGCCTATGACAGTGATAAACATATTGTTGTCATCAAAGATTCCTATTTTAATGCTATTCAATTTCATGTAGCTAGCCATTTTAAAAAGCTAACCATTTTGGATTTACGATACTTGGAGAAGGATATTATTCCATATTTACAAAATCTACATCCAGATTATGTCGTACTAGCATACAACGATCGAAATTTAAAATTAATGCCAGAATGATTTACTTTGTAAACTAGTGGCGGTATTTTTACTTTTACCAGCGATTGTGTTGAGGTTACCGGCGATATTAAAACTTCTAGCGGCTATCTTGGTGAAGCTACTGGCGATGATACAAAAAAGCAGTGATTTCTACTTTAAAAGAAATCACTGCTTTTTACTGTGTAGTACGTTTTTTTATTTTCCCCACAATAAATTGACTAAATGGCAGTAATGAAATGATTTTGGTCAACAGTAAACAAACAGCTAACGTCCATAGCAACAACAATGGTACACGGACTAGCGTACTATCGAAATGCTCTACAAACCAGCCAGTTGATAAACGCAAAACTTCCCAATGCATGAGATAAATCATAAACGCATATTGACTCAGCACTTTAACAGCTTTTGTATACGGTAAAGACTGCCCCCAGGCAATCACAAATAGCACCATACTAATCACAAATGGTATTAAATCGAGACGCCTTGAATGCACCTCTACGTAACCTAGAAGTAAACGAATATACAAAAAGACAGCAGCCAGCACAACTAATACAATCGTCGCATATCGATATTTTCGAGCTAATGCTGCAATCTGTGCATAATAGATCCCAATTGCATAGGCAACAGCAAAATAACCAAGCCAGCCCGTAAAGAAAAATCGTAGCCAAATACTATTTTCT
>Ga0213825_1000896_pt1 | contig 21422 bp, 20 predicted proteins | sample MC6MC0900MG_FD_179896 | JGI IMG/M metagenome (GOLD analysis project Ga0213825, IMG submission 179896) | Enriched soil aggregate microbial communities from Iowa State University, Ames, United States - MC6-MC0900-MG | ecosystem: Environmental > Terrestrial > Soil > Unclassified | place: USA: Iowa... | reverse complement strand
GAATAACTTCAGGTTCACCATCCCTACCACAAGCTCGATAGTCTAACATCACGACATCATGACCCGCTGATGGACAGTCACAAATGACTACTCCAATGTCTGGATATCCCCATTCCTCAATCATAAACGGACTACCTAGATCTCCGCACAAGGCATAGCTTTTTTCGCGCCCGATACCCGCAATTCCTGTAATGGCAATATGATCCTCAGCCCAGGAAGTCGGCTCCTCTGTTGGAAAGCAAGTGTTCCTCGGTACCCCGCCATTTTGCTGTTTCATTAAGGAAATATAAGAGGCGGGAAGCTTATAACCAAGTTCTTTTTCAATAGAATCGATTAGTTCGTCTGTCGGTGGCTCACATTGATAGGATGATCTTGCGTATTCACTATCCTCCCAGAAATCTGATAGAGACATGTCTGAAAAAGGACTCTTCTGCGCTGCAAAATCGCCACGCGCTAAGGATTCTTTCTTTTTGGCAAGCCGTAGTTCCTCTTCTTGCTGCTTCTTCGCTTTACGAATGCTCTGACTTAAAAAATACACTGTACTTTGATCACCTGGCTCTATTTGATCAGATTTGCTAAAAGCTTCAGTGGCTTCCTCATATCGCTGTAAATGATAAAGAGCGAAGCCTACCCGATAATGCCATAGCGAATCTTGTTTTCCAGCTTCAGCAATGTTAGCAAATTGATGGAGCGCTTCTTCATAAAGCCCTAAATTGTTATAGGCTCTAGCTAAAATGCTAATGGATTCATAGTCTCGCTGTTCTTCAGGAATGGCTATAAGTAAATCAACAATTCGCTGATGTTCGTCTACTTCATGCCACTCGTTCAATTGCTCAATTAGCTTTTGTTCCATGATTACCTCCAAATGATTTTAGTGTAACTACATATCTATCTGGTAGCCTCTTCCTTAAAATAGTAACATCTATAAATGAAGGATTCTATAATCTGAATTTATATTTTGAAAATTTGATCTGCACAAGCTATAGAAGTTTGTTCTTAAAGAATGGTGTAAAAACCATTAAGTAATAATAATCAAAATGACCTTGGACGAATTGTACACTAATATCAGTTCGAATATGTGATGGATGATTTGATAAATCTGTATGACAAGGCATTCGCATTGCTTGCTGGCGATTTTGCTAATAGCTATTGCTCTGTTAAGCCAATTATTATACTAAAGTTATATACAAAAGCCACTGATTTAGGACCAGTGGCTTTTTTATTTATCTCAATATTTAGTATAATGAAATGGTTTGCAAGATTGAAAAAATGCATATCGCTTGTCGGCATTTTGTATAAAACAGAACAAAACAGACTTTGCTCTATTCACTATTTAATTGAACATTGGATATATTGACTATGGTTGGAGGAGGAAAACCGAAAAACAAAGCATAACTTGATTTAAAGGGAGAGAAATAGGATGAAAAAAAAGCGAGCAATTTCGCTTGGTAATTTAGTGTTTTTGATTCCAGTAATTTTTCTGAGTTTTTACATGTGGAAAGATTACATGCGATATATGGATGTCTCAACACCAACTGTGGAGAGCGCTTATATGCTAGACGAGGGAAAGAAGTTGATCGGCTTCTCAAAAGATGACCAATTCGCAGAACAATACGATGTGTATCTTTTTGATACCGATAAGGAAACGTTAATTAACAAGACTACAGTACATACCAATTTCCAAGGTGATCTGGGACCGGCAATTTATGAGCAGGATGGCATTATCGTCCCAACCTACGATGATTCACGTGGACTGCAAATAAACTATATCCACTCAACAGGTGAGGTAGAAGAGTTGGCTCAAGGAACAATCGAAATTCCATCCGCATGGCGTTCCAGTGTTAATTCCTGGCGCGGAAGACTTGTTGTAGCTTGGGTATCACCCCATTCTTATTTTGTAGCTCAAGTTAAAGATGGAAAACTGGATAAAGTAAATTTGGGCGAAGAGGGTTTACTTCCGGCTAGGCCAATTCGGATAGATGAAGTGCATGGAAGTTTTGAAAACGACCAGGTAGTGCCAATATTTTCAGTAAGTTTAAAGGACGATAGAACTGCGCTTGTTAGCGGAATAGTAAACAATCATGGTGATTTATCCGTGTTGCTTCAAAACAAGGATGAAGGGACATTTGCTGCACAAGATCGGGCTGGTGCTCACTTTGCCAATGACTTCGGTTTTAATAATGGAAAGTTAGTTCGTGAAAATGGGAACTACCCTGAAGAAGCAACATTTTATGATGCTAACGAGAAGCGATGGGGAGCCGCAGTCCCTACACCAAAGCCGGTATATCAAGCCCGTGTATTTTTATTGAATGACGAGGAAGTGCTAATCGCCGGATCGACTGCGGAAGATGAAATGAAAGGAACTGTTATTGGATATGTATACAATGAGAAATCCGGGGAATTTCAAGATGCCACTGTTCTACTAGAGCAGCTTCCTTATGAGAATATAAAAAATAGTGAGACGGATTTCTACAAGCAATTGGGTAATAATGTCCTTTACTATCGTGGAGGAGATCTTGCGGCAGGCTATGTCGATATGGAAAACCAAGTAGCTAATGTACTTTCAAGCAATCATGTAGAAGGATGGATGCTTAAGGAAGAAGAAAACAAAATCTCCATTCAAAGTTTCTGGAATTATGTAAAACAAGGCGGAGCAATTGTTATTAACTGGGGAGTTTGGGTCTTTATCGTGCTAGCCTTATTTCTAAGTGTTGCATTCGTCCCTGGCATGATGGCAAGATCCAGTATGAAAAAAGTGAGAGATGGTCAGCATATTCAGGGCAGAATTATCGATATGAAAGAAACAGGTGTCTATGTAAATGAACGTCCACAAGTGCTGTTTACTGTTCAGTTCGAGGATGATGGTCAAGTGAAAGAAGTGGAAATCAAGAAAGTCATCTCCTACTTGAATCCTATTCAAATTGGCGAAAGCGTAATGATTAGTTACAACCGAAAGAAACAAAAGGCTGTTTTCATTACAGAAGAGAATTTACAACATGTGGCACAGGAATCTACACCGGTCCATATTAAAGATGCAGTCCTCGCTCGTATCGACCGCTACGGTAATGTAAACAGAGGTCAAGCTCTTCTACTTCGCTTCATAGCTGAAGGACGCGATTATACAATACCTGTCGTTCAACCTTTCGGATTTGAATATCGTACTGGTGGTCGAGCGAACCTTATTTTAATTCAAGGAATGGCGAGAATAATAAGGTATGGCAATGGAAGTACAGGTAAAGCATCGGATCAGCTTACTCTACAAGGTGAAGTAGTCCATGTGCAGAAAATGCCAGTCATTATTGAACATAAGCAGTTAATGCTGATGGAAGTAATGATTACTAGTGGGGCTGACAGAATTCGTAAAGTTAATAGTATCTTTGCTCCTGAAAACCTGTCTATTACTGTAGGTACAGTCCTTCCAGTCTCCATGGAAATAGACGATTTACAGAAAGAAACTCGATTACTTCAAGGGAAGCAGGGCGCTGCTATAGTGCTCTCTGTTCATTTTGATGGAACAAGGGGAGAACGGCCATTTGCCAATATTATCGTAGAAAAAGACGGCATTGCCTATGACATTAAACAGACGATTGAACCTGTTTATGGTGTAGTTGTCGGAGATGAGTTATGGATTGCTTACGATGAAGGTACCCAAGAAGCCATCATTATAAATTATTCTAGAAAATGATTTGTAAACAACGACAACGTTGTCAAAATAGAATATTTTACAAGCGTTCCAAACGGGGGATATTGAACAGGAGGTAACTCATGTTTAATATCCCTGCTTTTATTTTTAAAGAAAATGGACATATTTGGAGTGGGGAGTGTAGCACAATGTTGAGGAAGCATAATAAAAAAGACTTGTATTAATAAAAAAATAATCATCAATACAAATCCAAACCTTTATCTTCTACTTGTTAGAAAATCTATATATTACAAATATTAATATAAAAAGTAGTGCAAAGTTTCTAAAGAGGTGTTTTGATACTTCATGGTAAATAATTACCATGAAGTATAGAACTATTGAGTAGTGGCACATTTAATGTACGGCTTATACATATGACCTGTATTAATTACAGCAATTAAAGTTATTATATAATAAAAATATTGCAGAATTTTAAGATATACGGTAAATTAATCAGGACATATATCTTGGGTGTTTTTAAAGAAATACGTCAAAAGTCCTTTCTATAATGAATGTTGCTTATGGAGAGGCTAAAAAATACACAATAGGGGAATATAATGTAACGAGGAATATATTTATCATTTAAAGCTTTATACAAAACATACATAATTAATGGAGAATTCTATGAAACGACGTAATATTTCAACAAAAGTATCCCTTATTTTATTTGTAGTTATCGCAATAGTTCTTGCTGCTACAGCTGCTATTGTTAACGTATACACAAAAAATATGATGACTGTAAATATTGAAAAAGAAGTAAACATTCAAAGTAAATCGGTAGCAGAAAATGTAAATGATTTTTTTTCAGAGAAAGGGCAGCTAGTGGATTCCATTACGAGTAATCAAACCGTACTCCACTATCTTAGTACAGCAAAAACGCGTAATGTAGCATTGACGAACGAATATTATAAAGATATGAATCAATCATTAGAAGCGATTAAAAGTATGAACCCAGAAGTGGCAATGGTCTGGGTAGCGAGTGTAAAAGGAAACTTTTTAACTGGAACAGGAAACGTACTTTCCGATACAGACTTTGATCTTGCTGAACGTCCATGGTTTAAGCCCGTAACAACTAGTGAGGGCCTTTATTACACTGAACCATATATGGACCAAGTATTCGGTAAAGTTATAATGAGTGTAATGAAGGAAGTGAAGGTAAATAATGAATCGGTAGGTATTGTGGCCGTTGATATCTTCCTTGATTCGCTACCTTCGATGATGGAACAATATAAAATTGGTGAGACAGGCTATAGTATTTTATTAGACCCTGAAGGTAACATCATATATCATCCGAAGAAAGAATTGATTTTGGAAAATCTAATAAACCAAAGTGGCGAAATTAGTGCTATTGCGAAGAAAATGATTGCAGGGGAAACGGGATTAGAAACCGCTAAACTGGACAATGAACAGTATTACATAGGTTATAAACCAGTTGAATCTACTGGTTGGTCTGTTGCCACAACAGTAACTCAAAACGAAGTATTTGAACCATTAAAGGGGATGACGGTAAAGCTAATCATCTATTTCATGATTGCTATCGTTATTTTAGTATCGATTACTTACGTTTTATTACGGTATATGTTAAAAAATCTGACTGGCATGTCTGAAATTATTAAAAAGATTGCGGCCGGGGATTTAACGCATCGACTGGATATCCAAACAAAAGATGAACTAGGTCAAGTTTCAGATGATCTAAATGAAATGCTGGAAAATTTAAATGGTCTTATTCAAACGGTACAACTTAATACATCACAGGTAGCGGCTTCTTCTGAGCAGCTAAATGTGAGTGCTGATCAAACGGCTCAGGCATCGCAAGTGGTGGCGGGTAACGTTGATACGGTAACTGCCGGTACGTTGCAACAAATCGACAGTACAAAGGAAGCTACTGAAACTGCAGCAAAAATGTCTGAGACATTTCTTTCTGTCTCTGCAGGCTCAGATGCAGTTGCTAAAATTTCTGAAGATGCTGTTTACAAAGCAAAGCTTGGAGAAAGTGCCGTAGCTTCAGCAATAAATCAGATGGAAACGATTAATGAAACGGTAAATACAGCTGCAGAAGTTATATCTAAACTAGGACAACGCTCGAATGATATTGGTCAAATTGTAGATACAATTTCTGATATTTCTAACCAGACGAATTTACTTGCTTTAAATGCCTCTATTGAAGCTTCGCGTGCAGGAGAGCATGGCAAGGGATTTGCAGTGGTAGCCAATGAAGTCAAAAAGCTTGCAGAACAATCCAAAGAGGCGGCTGGTCAAATAGCAGAATTGATTAAGCAAATCCAGATGGAAACCGATTTTGCAGTGAATTCAATCAATAATGGAACACAAGAGGTGAAAAAAGGGACAGATGTCGTCAAGTCAGCTGGTGTCACTTTTAATGAAATAACCGCTATCGTCTCAAGCGTTTCAGAGCGAATGATTGCGATGTCTGCATCGATTCAACAACTATCATCAGATACGAAGCAAGTCGTTGAAATCATTCAAGATGTAGATAAGGTTGCACATTCCTCTCAAGAAAGCTTTGAAAATGTGGCAGCAGCAGTTGAAGAACAGACGGCTACACTTCAAGAAATTGCCTCTTCAAGTGAAGAGCTATCATCAATGGCGTTAGAACTAGAAAATGCTGTTTCCTATTTTAAAATATAATTTTCCTAAGCAATAGGTTAGTTCAATTTTGATTTTTTGATTTATAAGAAAACCAGAGCTATTAGCTCTGGTTTTCTATTGTGTTGAACAAGATAAGTTAGACGAAAAAGCTTCCTAAACCTTATCTACTTTAATGATTACTTCCTCCCCATTTGTCCCATGCTATGGATAGACAGGGGGTGTTGGTTCATGGATTATGAATATACGGTGAAATTTTATTTCAACGAAAGTCGTGAAGAAGAATATAAAATTAAAAATAATATTGGACAAGAAACATTTGTGGAAGAAATGTCTAACGGCTTTAATGACAAGTCGTGGTATGCATTTACTGAAACTGAAAATTTTAAAACGATCTTTATTAGTACGAAAGAGGTATATAAAGTAACCGTTGTGCAAAACGTAGTCACTTTTGATTAACCCTATAAATGAAGTCACTTCTAGTTTTGGAGTGGCTTTTTATTATGTCCATTTTTAATTTCTCTTGTCATTTTAAAAACCATAGAAAAATTTTTCCCGCTAACCATTGCCAACTCACAATTGTTACCTCGACGTTACTATGAAACAAAATTGTGCGTACTTTTTTTTACGCTTGCTGGACTGCATAATGAGAAAGCAATCAAGAAACACATATTGGAGGAATTAAAATGATTCATCATTTACAAGATACAATCACATTAAATAACGGTTTACAAATGCCTGGTATGGGATTAGGTGTTTTTCAAGTAGAAAATGATGCGACTGCTGACATTGTGAAAAACGCTATCGAGGTTGGCTATCGCAGTATTGATACGGCTGCTATTTATGGCAATGAAGCGGGCGTAGGACAAGGTATTAAACAAGCGTTAGCATCTACTGGTTTAAATCGTGAAGACCTTTTTATTACATCAAAAGTATGGAATGACGGATTAAGCTATGACGAAACAATTGCTGCTTATGAAGACAGCCTACAAAAATTAGGGTTAGATTATTTAGATCTTTACCTTATTCATTGGCCAGGTAAAGATAAGTATGCGGAATCTTGGAGAGCGCTTGAAGATCTATATGACCAAGGCAAGATTAAAGCAATCGGCGTATGTAACTTCACTGTTGCACACTTGGAAAAATTATTAACGTTTGCTCGTATTAAACCGGTTATCAATCAAGTAGAATTCCACCCACGCTTACAGCAAGTGGAGCTTCGCGCATTTTGTGATGAGCACCAAATTCAATTAGAAGCATGGGCACCATTAATGCAAGGTGGGTTGCTTGAAGATGAAACGATTGCACAAATCGCTACAAAATATGGAAAATCCATTGCTCAAGTTATTTTACGTTGGGATGTGCAAAATGGCGTCATTACAATTCCAAAATCTGTGCGTAGAGAACGCATGATGCAAAATGCTGATATTTTTGACTTTACTTTAACAGACGAAGAAATGGCTATTATCAATGCGATGAACCTTGAACAACGTGTTGGACCAAATCCAGATGAATTTGACTTCGCACTATAAGCATTCAAAAGGAAAAAGAGACTGTCTAGTATGTGACAGTCTCTTTCTTCCCTCATTATGATGTTTGTTGCATCGCGATATCATCATCACGTTGTTGTAAAATAACATCTTCGCCTTTTTCCTGTAATACTTCAACATGGTTTTCGCCCCAAGTGCAAAGCATGTTCAAGATTGGTTCCATTCCTTCACCATAAGGCGTTAAGGAATATTCAACTTTAGGTGGTACTTGATTGAAGACTTTGCGATTAATTAGTCCAGCTTGCTCTAATTCTCTTAATTGACTAGTAAGCATTTTTTGAGAAATTTTTGGAATCAATCGTCGAAATTCATTTGTTCGAATTTTACCATGGTGGTTTAAATGACACAGAATGACCGGTTTCCATTTTCCACCGATTACTTCAAGTGTCGCTTCCACACCAATATTATATATTTTTTGCATTGTAACCCCCGCCATATTTAAAAGTAACTAAAAGTACTCTATAGATCATTTAGGTATGTATGAATAGTACTACACATGAAAAGAAAAATCAAAGGAGATAGATTTTGTATGTCACAATCAAAAAAACCAAATGCTAAATTAACATTGCTAGCATTAGCTATTAGTGCATTTGGTATAGGATCCACTGAATTTATTAGTGTTGGACTTCTACCATTAATTAAAGAGAGCTTTGGAATATCGTTAAGCACAGCAGGCTTAACCGTTTCAATATATGCACTAGGAGTAACTGTGGGAGCTCCATTATTAACAGCTCTAACATCACGCCTTAGTCGCAAAACAGTTTTACTGCTCGTTATGGCCATTTTTATTGTTGGTAATTTAACAGCAGCTTTAGCACCTATGTTTTCTGTCCTGATTATAGGGCGCATTATTTCGGCATTAGCACATGGTGTCTTTATGTCGATTGCATCTGTAATTGCAGCAGATGTAGTTGAACCGAATAAACGAGCAAGTGCTATTGCCTTTATGTTTACTGGTTTAACATTAGCTACAGTAACAGGTGTCCCACTCGGTACATTTATTGGACAAGTAATGAACTGGCGTCTGTCTTTCATCTTTATTGTCGTCATTGGAGTGATTGGTTTCATTAGTAATGCATTGTTAGTGCCTAGTCAATTATCGAAGGGTAATCCAATCTCATTACGTGATATTGGCAAAGTATTAGGCAATTTCCGTATGTTATTAATACTTTTCATTACTGCCATTGGCTACGGTGGAGCCTTTGTTGCCTATACTTATATTTCACCTATTTTAGAGCAATATATGGGATATTCACCACATGCTGTTGTTATCATTTTAGTTGTCTACGGTATTTGTGTAGCGATTGGTAATACACTAGGCGGTCATTTCGCAAATAAAAATCCGCTTCGTTCAATTTTTATTATTTTTGTGGGGCTAGCGATTGCATTACTTGGCATTAGCTTTACACTTGAGTCACCCATTATTGGATTGATATTGGTACTGCTAATGGGGCTCTTTATGTTTATGAATGTCCCAGGATTGCAACTATATGCGGTCATTCTGGCTGAAAAATATGTACCATCAGCCATTACGATGGCCTCTGCATTAAATATTTCTGCTTTCAACATCGGTATATTTTTAGGATCCTATGTTGGTGGCATTATTATTAACCATCAATCGTTAGCACAGACACCGCTTTATGGATTCCTGATGGTAATGTTTGCAGCGATCGTGACTCTTTTATGGTTACTAGTCGAGAAAAAGAAAAAGTGATGTTGTAAATTATTTAATTAAAAAAAGGAGGCCTTAGCGGGGCTTCCTTTTTATTTTAATAAGCACAAATTAAAGATTACTAATAGAGAAAGAGAGGAGATTGTTCCTCTCTTTCTCTTTATGTTAAAAACGTCAACGATAATTTTGGACTGTAGCATTTTTCATTTGTAGGGTGGAAATGGAAAATATATTTGAAATCTACTGGAAGATTATTTACTATAATAAATAGAACTAATGTTCTCATTTTTTCATTGCATATGTCACAAATAGACAATAAATAAGCACATCTCCTTTTGTATTATAACTATTCCTAAAAGGAGGTATTCAAATGTCCAATAAAATCGTATGGAGCGAAATAGAGAAAATGGTAGAGTTATACGCAAGTGAAACGGAAATTTATAGGAAAGAAACGATATTATCAAACGTATTTGAAGAAATGAAAAATTATCTTAATAAATCTGTTAACAACGCTTATGCAAAACCTAAAAACTATGGGCTTGAGATTCCGAAAGAAGATTTTGAGTCGCGGTTTATGCAAAATCTTTGGGAAGCGGTTGAAGCATTTCAAATTGGTGGATCCACTTTCAAGAATATTGTAATTCGTCGTTTTGACTTTGCCGAAAGGCATACTTGGAATCAATATAAAACTAAGGGAAATAAGGATGATAAAGATGGTGTCTCCTATGAATCAGCAAGATTGGATTCACTGGACAGAAAAATCGATGTTTCAAATTCGGAAGGTGAAACAACACTTTTCAACCTTATAGATATGAACGTCATTTCAGCAGAAGAAGATTTTCTTGATAAGTTGGAAGAGGCATCGATCATTTCTGATTTTGCCAAAGTGAATGAAAGGTATGCGAATGTAATTAAATTTATGGCATTAGGTTATGAAGGTAGTGCTTTAGCAGTTGCAACGGGGGAAGCAGAGTGTAACAACACGAAATTTAGAAAACTAATTCAGCGATCTAAAGAATCCTTTGCAAAATTTATGAACGAAAGAGCTTCTTAACAATATTTGCTGGCTTTTTATTACCTAAAAAAGAACATATGTTCCTTTGTTAAAGCGAGTTGTACAGGAGGAAAGGGGAATTTATCGGTGCTTCCTTCACTAAAATTAGATAAGAGAATACGAAAAATTTACGTAAAAAATATGAGCAACATTTAAAAAATTAAAGGCTGCTTTATTTACATACAGTGAATAATAGCAACAATGACGGCAACTTTTCGAGGTTGTCGTCATATCATTAGTATTGGCTTAGTGTGCGTAACGACACAATTAAAAGGAAGCTCACGATGGCTTCCTTTTTAAAGAGCTTTCTTTTAACGGTTAATTGTAGTTGGTGTTTCATACTGGATATTTAATTTGATTTTGTTCAAGTCCCGATCAATTTTGGAAATTAACATATGTAATTCTTCGTTTTCTGATGCGTGGAATGTTTCCCCTCTGCGTTTGCTTAAAGTAACTGTTTGATTTATTAATCGCAAACAAGATTTAATAAGCGCCAAATCCGTTTTTATTGCTTCCTTGTTGATAATGTCGATTTCATCCATTAATTATCACCCCTACAAACATAATACAATATTAGTAATATTTAGACAATTCGGTAATTTCGATGAAATGCGTGATAGTTGCCTGACGTTTGTATGAGAAAACGTGTCACCAATATTGATTGTTACAGAAGGAGTGTTTGCATGTTAGGGTGCAGTAGCTTATCAATTCGGACAACAGATGAGCAAACATTATTTGCCAGAACAATGGATTTTACGATAGAACCAGATAGTAAAGTAGTGATTGTGCCGCGGAAATATGGCATTCGATTGCTTGAAGAGAAGAATGAAGTCATTATTAGCAATCCCTATGCATTTATTGGCATGGGGAGCACGGACCTTGCTTCGCCCGTTGTGTACGATGGCGTTAATGAAAAAGGTTTAATGGGGGCAATGCTTTACTATGCTTCCTTTGCGACCTATTCAGACAAAGCGAAAGAAGGCACAAGGGGCATTAATCCAATTTATGTTGTGTCACAAATTTTAGGAAGTTGTGAATCAGTTGATGATGTCATAAACAAATTGAGTGCTTTTACACTATTAAATGAGGCAAATAATATATTGGGTTTCGCACCACCTCTTCACTATACATTTACGGATACGACCGGTGAAACGGTTGTCATTGAACCAGATCAAACAGGTATAAGCATTTATCGTCATACGATTGGGGTCATGACCAATAGCCCGGGTTATGAATGGCACCAAACCAATTTAAGAGCTTATATTGGTGTCAGGCCCAATCCTCCACACGATATTACAATGGGCGATTTAACATTGACACCGTTTGGTCAAGGGGCAGGGGGGCTAGGATTACCAGGGGACTTCACACCGTCTGCACGTTTCCTCCGCGTTGCCTATTGGAAGAAGTATACGAATCAAGCGAAAAATGAAGTTGATGGCGTCACGACGTTGTTCCATATTCTCTCTTCGGTAAATATCCCAAAAGGTGTTGTCTTGAATAAAGAAGGCAAAGCAGATTATACAATTTACACCGCTGCTATGTGTGCGCAAAGTAAAAACTATTATTTTAAGCTTTATGATAATAGTCGAATTGCGGTTGTGTCATTGTTGAAGGAGGATTTAAATAGCCCTAATTTAAAGACATTTGAATGGAATCGACAACAGGATATAAAACCGCTAAATTAAGACCTAACAAATGGCCAGTTGCTATTCATCATCGAGCAACTGGTCTATTTATGTTTTTTCTAAAGTCTAGCTCGGATAACATAAATTATGGCTTAGACAAAAGGAAAAAGTGTTAGATTGTCTTCAATCAATCTAATACTTCTCCATTACCATTGCAAAGTATCAGGTCATAATTCGTAAAAACCCACTTCGCTTTCCGCGGGCACGACGTAAGCCGCAACCCTCGCTGTTGCGCGGAATGCCCTCGTCTTACGTTACGTGCGTTCCCGCAGGAGTCTACGTGGGTTTTTACTTGGTGTATATAAATCTAAAAGTAATGCTATTGAATAAAATTGTTTGAGTGCCTGGCACTCAAACAATTTTACTTTCTGTGCACACTGTAGGGGTTGAATGGTAAAGTGGATGGCTAAAATAACACTAAAGTGGCTCGTTTATGACAAGTAAACCTATATTACTATATAATCTTTTAGCTTGCATCATAGTGCAAAAAGACAGTTTGATAGAAAGATGAGGTGCATATGTATGGATTGGAAACCAGATAGACAAGCGAAGAAAGCAATTTATAAACAACTTGCAGAATATATAGAAAAGGGCATTGCTGATGGTACATTTCCGGCTGATAAACCATTACCATCAGAAAGATATTTAGCGAGTACATTAAATGTCAACCGCAGTACTGTTGTACATGCATATGATGTATTAGAATCATTAGGGCTAATTGAACGGACTAGAGGAAGCGGTACGACGATTAGTAAAGATATATGGGGTATTACAAAAAAGCGGATTCCTAGTTGGAATCGCTATATTGAAGCGGGTTCTTTTTTACCCAGTTTACCTGTAACACAAAAAATAAGAAAAGAAGCTGTTGAGCATACGTTAATCAATTTAGCGTCTGGAGAATTATCAGAAGACCTTTTCCCGAAAAAGTTTTTAAGCGAGATTACTTCCACACGGTCGTTTATCGGAAGCTTAGGATACGACCATCCACAGGGCAATGAAAATCTTAGATATACGATTGCCCAACACGTGAAAGACTATCGCGGTATTGAAACGAATCCTTCTTCTATCCTCATAACATCAGGGGCGCAACAAGCATTACATTTAATTGTCCAATGTTTATTAAAGCCTGGAGATGCAATTGCAATAGAAGATCCTTCGTATAATTATAATCTACCGACTTTTCGCTCTGCAGGTATCCAAATCTATTATTTACCGGTAAAGAAAGATGGCATTCAACCAGAGGATGTGGCGTTATTATATAAAAAACACCGCATTAAAATGATTTTTTTAAATCCTTATTTCCAAAATCCTACAGGCTACATTTTAAATCAAAAGAAAAGGGAAGCGATTTTAGATATTTCTTCAAAGCTAGGGATTCCAGTAGTGGAAGACGATCCTTATAGTATGACTGCTTTTTCTGGCGATAAAATAGCGCCGCTTAAATCCATGGATTATAACGGGAACGTATTATATATTAGCTCTTTATCCAAAATTGTAGCTTCAGGTTTAAGAATAGGGTGGATTATTGGGCCTCCATCTGTGCTTGAAAGATTATCCGATGCAAAGCAACAAATTGATTTTGGTCATTCTAGCTATACACAGTGGATAGCCAATGATTTTTTAGCATCAGAAAACTTTGATATCCATATGAAAGGTTTAGTGAAAAAATTAGAAAAAAGAAGAGATCAAATTATACAAAGTCTAACTACGCATTTAAATGGTGTTGTGGAATATTCAATTCCACAAGGGGGTATTCATATATGGTGTAAAATTCTTAAAGATTTTAATGAAACCCAATTGCTCGAGGAATCCATTAAACGAGGTGTTATTTATGTGCCAGGTTCTACATTGGGCTCCCAACATAGTTATGTACGTTTTACTTTCGCAAGAGAGGATGAACATGCGATAGATGAAGGTATTAAAAGGTTTGCACAAGCTCTGAATAGTTTGTAGTTAATTGGATGACTAAAAATGTGAGCGAGTGGATGGTGTCAACGATATAGAAAATATATATGATGACGAAGGGAAAAGCATTAGCTGCTGCTGTGAAAAACTCAATGCGGCTACCTTTTATTATATTTTGAAGCGCGTTCATTTCATGATGTAGAGACTTTCCCACTCACAGCAGAGATGAAGGAAAATAGAGCAGCCCTCCAATCCTCAGGTTGGAGCAATGCTCTATTTTTATTATGTCACAATACTTTCATTTGCTATTCAAATCCTATATGGTATGGTGTTGAATAGGCTATTTTCTAATCCAAATAGTAGAGGAAGCCTAAAAAGGAACTAGTGAAGTGGATGGTCAAAAAAACGTAGAATTGGATGGTTATAATCTTGATAAATCCTTTTATCATGGAGAAGTGGATGATGTAACATCCAGGCTATTCACATAATAAAATGACTGAAAGAGTTGATATGATATGACATGGGGTTTAATTTTGACAGTAGTAATTGGTTCTATTGTTAAATTAATCATGAGTCCTCCTAGTATAGCTGTGGCATGGACTGTAAGTAAATTTGAACTGCATAAAAAATTAGATGCAAAAGAAGTAACAGTAAGCTATAACGGTAAAAATTTAGCGGAAGCAGAAAAAATTCGATTTACTGATTATTTCAATGAAGCTTCCTTTTTAAAAAAGCATTATATTTTCCCAGGCAATGAAAAATTATTTCTAGAGCCAGAGTCCAATGTCACACCGTACGTCATCAACCAAAAAAAAGGCAAAAAAGATATCCGTTTCTTTGTTTTTAATTATGATAATCGCGTTGATATAGTGAAGAAATATAAGGATAACGTTGTTTCATATAGTGTGAGCTCAGATTATTTGCAAAATTACTCAATGACTGCTGAAGGTTTGAGTTAATATAAGAAGTCCATCTAGTTGTTGCTACAGTAACAACGATTGGTTTCCGACAAAAGCTATATGCCTTGCAACTTGAATCTCAACGGTATAATAAAGTGTTAGTTTGACAGCAGTCATTCTAACACTTTTTTTCGTTAGTTCGTCGCCCGGTTTAAAATAAGAAGAAAAGCGCTCCCGTTTAGTATGGTATAGTTTGATACATTTTCAAATGCTGTATTGTGAAAAGCTTCTATTAGGTATGTATCGAAATAATTTCATAAATAAAAATAGCATTTGCAAATTGACTATGGCTGTTTTTGCCGATAAACTCGTCTTATAAAATGAGTGTACTGCGTTTTGAAACGAGTATTAGTGGCAACAGCATTACCCTAATAAATACATGAATTACATGTAATTTTTCTTACTAATGATTAAAGGTTTGTTAAATTATTTATAATACATCGTGTTTGAATGGATGGTGTCAGTCAATATGTTAGCAAAAAATATTAGATCAGCGAAGCGAGGGAAAAATGAACGAAACGGCATTCATAATTGGCATCCCTATTACGCTAGTTACGCAGAAAATTTTGTTGAAGATATGCTCGATTTTCTTGGAGCGAATGAAAGCTCGATTGTGCTAGATCCTTGGATGGGCAGTGGGACGACTGCTTTAGTGTGCCAAAAGAGAGGCATCCAGTCTTTAGGTATAGATATCAACCCTGTCTTGGTCATTTTTTCAAAAGCTAAAACGAGACAATTAATAGACTTGAATCTCGAGAAAATTGGCTATGATATTAAGGAAATGGCCTCTACTATAAAACTGAACTATGATGAATATTTACATAATGAAGATACGTTAGAATTTGTTAGTGCGAAAGAATTAAATAATTTAAATAAAATTCAACTAGCGATTGAGGATGTTTGTAAACATCAAAGTAGCCTGTCCAATCAAACATTATCTGATACTTTACGAGCTTTTTACATTGCTGCTTTATTTAGATGCTTACGAGACGTAGGGAAATTCAAAACGGGTAAAAATCCAACGTGGCTCGTAAATGAAAGATCGAAAGTGAACGAAATTGATACATATCATTTATTTTTTCATTATGTAAATGCCATGAGAATTGATTTAGAGAAATATTTCTCTAATATTTTTAATTTTAAATATGCAATGCCTTCATTTATTGAAGGGGACAGTAGGGCAATGGTTTTTCCAGAGTGTACAGCAGACTTTATTATTACTTCTCCACCATACTTAACGCGGATTGATTATGCTGTTTCAACAAAACCAGAATTATTGTTTTTAGGCTATAAACAACATACGGATTTTGATAGAGTGCGAAGAGCTACGATGGGAGCTCCTGTAATAGCTGATAAAAACATCGTGATGAACGAAAAATGGGGACAATCTATTTGCACTTTTTTGACGCAAGTAAAAGAACATCACGCGAAAGCATCTAAAAGTTATTATCTCCCTATATTTTTACAGTATTTTAGAGATGCATTTGATTCTTTACATGAAATCAAACGAGTGTTAAAACCAAATGGATATGCTTGTCTAGTCGTACAATCTTCGTATTATAAAGATGTAGAAGCAAAACTAGGAGAAATGTATGTGGAAATGGCACAGTCACTTCATCTAGAAGCAGAAATTATTAAACGGGATGTTGTCAGACATCATTTAGCCAATGTTAATACAAAATCATCTAAATATGTGAAAAATAAAGTTTACTATGAGGATGCTGTTCTGATTAGAAAGAAGGGGAAAAATTGACGGAGTATAGTAGCCATAGAGAACAAGTAGCACAAGTGGATGGTGTGTCTCAAAGACAAACTATCGTTGAAAATGCATTATTGCATGCATTCGAACCTTTTATCTTTATAAAAGAAGTACCGTTTATTAATTTTGGCAATATGACTGTTGGTGAACTAGCGAAAGCATTTAGCGCTTACCCTATTGTAGTAAAATCAATCCTTGCCACGGTCAATGTTGCGGGGAGAGCAATCAAACGTGACTTGGATATTGCGATTGACACGTATAGCGAAAAGTTAACAGATGAGAAGGCAGCTATTTTAGCGGGTTATATTAAACCGATGTTGCCAAATGAACTCGCCATTCCTGCCATTTGTGAGTTGGATAGATGGTTTTATGTAGATAAAGAAATTAGAAAATTTAAAGGTAGTTGGGAAAAAGCCATTCTTACGATATTGAAAAAGAATGCAGTAACAGATGATTTTAAAAAAATTAAATTTGAATGTGATGGGGAAAACTTTCAACTAGATGCAGTACATCCATCCATTGCACCATTTAAAATAGGAATAGACGTCAGAAGAATTGAAGCGAAACAAGATATTCATAAAAGGGCCGATGAAATCATTAATAAGGCAAGAAAGTTTAAAAAAATTTGTCCGAATGCCAGCTTTTATTCCATCATTTATTACCCTTTTACGAGTGAACATATTAATTTACAAACAAGGTTAAAAGATGAAAATATAAATGGTGTGTTTTTTGCAACGGAGTCGTTGTCAAGTATTGAACAGCAGACAAAGTATATTTTAAGTACTGAAGGTTTACTGAAGGATATGCCATAATGATAGTAAGTGCTTCTTGTTCATATGACTTTAATAATTAGGAGGAAACAACAATGCCAAAGAACAATAAAGAGTTATCACTCGAACAATGTGAGGAATTACTTCACACATTGCAAGATCGATTTGAGAAAAATATGGATCGTCATCAAGGGCTTGACTGGACCAATGTACAAGCAAAGCTCGAAGCGAATACGGAAAAACTATGGTCGTTAAATGAAATGGAAGTGACTGGCGGTGAACCGGATGTCGTTGCCTATGTTGACAATACAGGTGAATACGTTTTTTATGATTGTGCAACAGAAAGCCCGAAAGGTCGTAGAAGTTTTTGTTACGATCGTGAGGCATTAGAATCAAGGAAGAAGCACCAACCCGAAAATACTGTAATCGATATGGCAACGGCTATGGGCATTGAACTTCTAACAGAGGAACAATACCGAGCGTTACAGGAACTAGGAACTTTCGATCTGAAAACATCTAGCTGGGTGCAAACACCTGCAAATATTCGAAAACTAGGTGGCGCCATCTTTTGTGATCGTCGCTATGATACGGTCTTTATGTACCACAATGGCGCAGATTCGTACTATGCTGCCAGAGGATTCCGTGGCGCGCTGAAAGTCTAAGTGTGAGGAGCTGTTTCGACAGCTCTTTTTTATTTATAAAGGGAGTGATGATTTGATTTTTAGCAAAGTATTTGAACAATCAACTAGTAACAATTGCACGAACTTTATTTTTAGAGAAGCGGTTAGGGCAATTATTATAAATAACCAATAAGTTAGGATATTACGAGGCGGGGAAGTTAACAACAGCTGATTAGTTGAGAGTAAGGTAAATATTAACGGATGACATACGTTAATTGACAAGATATGATAATGTCAGTTATCTGTGATGTTTAAAGTGCTACGTAGGCGTTGATCCAACATGGATTGACGCTTTTTTGATGGGCATTTGTGTAAGGGAGTTATTTATGATGTATTTATATATTTTACTAGCCATTTTAATACTATTAGGCTGTCTTGCTGGAAATGCATTTTATGTTGCTTTTAAAAAATATGATGACAATGATGATTTTACAGATGGTGATACATTTACTTTTCTCGCAGTGTTATTTGATATTCTTTATTTTCTTGCAAGTAAATTATTTCGAGGCAAATACAAGATACTTGTGTTTAAAATATTTTCCTTTTTATATGGCTTAATGATAGTTGGGTTAATGATTTTATTAATCAGCTAAATAGAGGAACAAGAGGTGAAAGTACAGTGTATCAATGCCAACATAAGGTGCAAAGGCAAGAAGAGAAAGTACAAGTGTATAGGAAGTTATTTATGCTATGTGCTTTAGTTAATGTAGTTTCATTTTTTGTAGATGGTAGTATGCTTCAGGGAGTCCTTAGTCTTTTCTTTTTTTCTATTGTTTTTTCCTTTGGATTACGAGGAAATGAATGGGCGAGACTGTTTATAAAAATTACTGTATGGTTACATATTGTTGTAGTCATCATGCTGTTGTTCGTTTTAATCATGAAAGGTATACAATATATTTTTTTAAAGTAATTAACGGCAGCTCCAATATGAAATAAACATTTATTAGATAGATAAGGACGAAGTACATGACCGATAAAAAGGAACGTTTAAAAGAACTATTAGCGTTACAAAAACTAAAAACGATAGATGAGGAAGAAAAAAGAGCATATGACCTTGTTGTAGAGGAAGTGAATACACTATTTCCAAATAGCGGCTCGGAAGAAGTAGTGATTTTATCCAAAGAGGATTCTGATAAAATTGTTGAGGAATTCTTCGAAGCATTCCCATTTTCGACTACGGGGATTGACTGGACACTGATGTTTCATAAAACGATATTCTCTAACTATATTGACTATGAAAGCGCGTTAGCGGAACTAGTGCTGAGCAATCATAAAGAACATCATGCAGTCTGTTATATTATTGACCTTAATGCCCAACATGTTATGAAAACAAATATGCTAGCCATTATTCATCGGGTGGAAGAAGTAAGACGTTGGGATAAATATATTTATGTACCTAAATTAAAGCTGGTTATTGATTTCCCTTCCAATGATATCGCAGTAGGGTGGAAAGTATAGCAGTTATAAAGAAAAACAGTCATCAATGCCATATGCATAGGTGACTGTTTTCGTCTATTTGTTATGATCATTGAGACGATTAAAGTATGAAGGAATGAGTCATACATACAGAATAAACACCAGCTCGTCTATTTTGCGCAATGGTGTTTCCATTCAAGATTAGTTGAATTATTAAAAGGGTCACCAGGCTGGGAGTAACCCTTTGCTATTTGAGAGGTGCGATAAATCTGTATGTTTGGATTAGCAATCTTCTCTATTGTACATAACAGTAGCGCCGACAATAATTAACAGAATAAATAGCACAACGATTAGTACGAACGTTGAACCGTTTCCATAATTATTCCCAGTATCGTAGTTGTTGCAGCAATAATTATTGTTCCAATTGCCGCCTACATTTCCACCGTAGTATCCCATGGAAATCCCTCCTTTCTTCCATCTATAATATGTACGATGCAAAGAAGTGGAGGGGTGTTTATCCATTTGGGATAAGAAAAATCTATTTACTAGAATCGGAGAAATACGAGAATCGCCATTAAATGTACTGGAATCGCCATGAAATTCTCGGAAACCGCCACGAAAACCTTCAAAATCGCCACTAGATGGTATTTTTGGTTACTTCGCCACCCAATGATCTTTTGATACTTCAACAAGCTGTGTGCTGTCTAAATTAAAACGATTAATTAGCAGTTCTTCCTCGGACATAACTTGACGTTTCTTCTGTTTTTCAATGGCTGGGTCTGGAATTGGAATGGATTGCAGTAGCATTTTAGTATAAGGATGTTGTGGATTCGCATAGAGTTCTTCACTTTCGGCTAATTCCACAATTTTTCCTCCGTACATTACGGCAACGCGATCACTAATATGTTTCACCATCGATAAATCATGCGCGATAAACAAATAAGTTAAACCTAATCGTTGTTGTAAATCTTTTAGTAGGTCTACAACTTGCTTTTGAATCGACACATCGAGAGCGGACAGTGGTTCATCACAGACGATAAAATTCGGCTCGACAGCTAATGCACGCGCAATGCCAATCCGCTGGCGTTGCCCTCCGCTAAATTCATGTGGATAGCGTAATGCATGTTCCTTTTTTAAGCCTACTAGTTCAAGTAATTCTTCTACACGGGCGCGACGTTCCTCTGCTGAATTCGTTAATTTATGTACATCAAGAGCTTCTCCGATAATATCGAGCACCTTTTTACGAGGATTCAGAGATGAGTATGGATCTTGGAAAATAATTTGCATATGACGTCGCATACTTTTTAATTCACTTTTAGATAAACGTGTAACCGGCACGCCTTTGTACAACACTTCGCCGTCTGTCGGTTCATGGAGCTGTAAAATTGTGCGCCCTGTTGTTGACTTGCCCGAACCAGATTCGCCAACGAGGCCGAGTGTCTCGCCAGGATATATACGGAATGATAAGTCATCGACTGCTTTTAATTGTTCACCTTTCTTTAAATCGAAATGCTTGGATAAATTGCGCACTTCAATAAGTGGTACATTGACATCCGTACCCGCTTCAATATTCGGAGGCTGTTTTGGCTCTTTTTTTTCATGAAGCTTCGGTAAAGCATTTAACAGACGTTTTGTATAAGGATGCTGTGGATTGGCAAATATCTCTTCCGTCGTGCCTTCCTC
>Ga0213825_1000889_pt1 | contig 21494 bp, 20 predicted proteins | sample MC6MC0900MG_FD_179896 | JGI IMG/M metagenome (GOLD analysis project Ga0213825, IMG submission 179896) | Enriched soil aggregate microbial communities from Iowa State University, Ames, United States - MC6-MC0900-MG | ecosystem: Environmental > Terrestrial > Soil > Unclassified | place: USA: Iowa... | reverse complement strand
CACAGGACGTGACGCACTTAGCCTTCGTTCCTCCAGCGCAGGAAGCGGCTCGTCGCTCGCCCACTGGAAAGCGAGTAGCCTGGAACGGAAATCACCTTCATTTTGACTAAATATTCACAAAGAGTCCCTTGACCATTTAGTTTTTCAACACTATAAAATTCGCCATACTCTTTGGGAATATGGCGAATTTATTTTATATCGAATTAAGAATTTTGTCGTATTTGATGAATGCTTTTTCCTTCTGTAAATGCGTGAATGGATGTTATTTTGCCTACTGATTTAAAGTTTGCCTTGTCATAGACCTTTGCCACCTGCGCATTTATTGGCATAATCCAAAGATTGTCTAAACCTAGCTGGATTGACTGCTGTTGAATATGCTGAAGGATATAACCAATTAGCCCTTGCCCTCGATAGCTTTCGAGTGTGGCTACACTTTCAATCCTCCCTTGGTTTCCTGAGACAAAAAGCTTAGCAGTACAACATGCCTTTCCGTCTAGTTTTAATACATAATACGTAAAGTATGGGGAGCGGTATGTTTGCAGAAAAGCCGTCTTTATTAATGAAGGTTCTCCAAATGTTGAAATACTCATTTCAACTGCCATTGCTTCCTCAACATTTGTATCTGTTACACGTTCGATACCTATAGCTGGATTATGTGGTAGTAATACGGATTCACCATTCCAACATTGTATATCATCTGTAAAGCGTTCATATTGAAAGCCATGCATTTCTAAAGCGTTTATACAAGGCTGATTTTCCTCTAGGTTGTATAGATATAATCTTGGGATAAGTGATTTCGATTGATAGAATTTCTTTATTTTGCTCAATAGCACATTCGGATTATTTATTTTACGCCAAATATGTGCATGATTTGCATCGTAATATGTTGGGTTATCCTCATTGTAAAATAATACGCCATCCTCACATGTCTCCATCTTGCTAAAACCTTTAAGATAATGAAGATCTAGCTCTATAATATGTTCTAAACTATGCATGTTCTGCTCCTTCCTCAATCCATCTTTCAAATAAAACCTCTAACTGCTGTTCAAGCTTTTGACGTTGCTCCTTAGCAAGTGTTGGTTCCTTTAATTTTAGTTCAAGCTTTTCAATTTGTTGCTCAATAGGCAGCTCTTTCTTAGCACTCATGGTCTTTTCTGTTATTTCTTTGATAACAGGTACTTCTACTAGTTCAGCAAGTTTTTTCCTTGCCCACTCATAGTCACCCTCAAATACTTGAATGGTTTCATGCCTGATCCATGCGACTTTTGTAAAAATCTTTTGAAGGAAATAGCGGTCATGAGAAACGCCAATAATAGTTCCCTCAAAAGATTCCAATGTATCCTCCAATACCTCTCTCGCCTCAATATCTAAATGGTTGGTCGGCTCATCCAGTATCAATAAGTTAATATCCTCATGCATTAACTGAGCTAGACGTAAGCGCATCTTTTCACCACCACTTAGATCCTTCACCTTCTTAAAAACGTCATAGCCATAAAATAAAAATTGAGCAAGTAAATGACGTGCCTCCGCCTCTGATACTGAGACACTTTCTCGAAAGGCATCAATTAAACGAATCGATGGATGCTCATGCTCAAACTGCTGCGAAAGGTAGCCTATTTTTACACTGCTACCAACACGACAAATGCCTTCGTTTGGTATGACCTCACCAAGTATCATTTTTAATAATGTTGATTTACCACTGCCATTACCACCTACAATCGCCAGTCGTTCTCCGAAGTAGACAGACAAATCGCATTCCTTTAATAGCGGCTTATCAAATGCATGGCTAATTGCCTTCATTTGCACAACCTCTTTACCACTACGCTCAGCCATTGTCAGGGCTAAATTCATTTTCTTCTTCGTTGACGGTTTCTTGACCCGATCGATTCGAGCTAATGCTTTTTCCATGCTTTTAGCACGTCGATGCATGGAGGCGTTCGGTGGATTCGCTTCATTTGCCCATTGCTTTAAACGCTTGATGGTTTCCTGCATTTTTTTTATTTTCTTTTGCTGTTCCTCAAATTCAGCAAATTGCTGTTCAACCTTCGCTTCTTTTTGTTTAACAAATGCATCATAATTGCCAATATACGTAAATGCTTCACCATCTTCAATTTCTATAATCTTTTGAGCCATTTGATTCATAAAATGGCGATCATGGGATACAACAATCACTATCCCTGCGAAGTTTCGCACATAATTTTCCAGCCATTCAATTGCCTGCATATCTAAATGGTTGGTTGGTTCATCTAATAGCAAAATAGAAGGATTACTTAAAAGGATTTGCCCAAGCATCACCTTTGTTTTCTCTCCACCGCTTAGGCTAGTAAAAGGTTGCTCAAGTAATGGTGTAATACCAAGGCCATTAGCAATCATCGCCAATTGCGCATCAATCTCATAGCCTCCCTGCAGCATAAATAGTTCCTGCACATGACCATATTGCTCAAGAACCTTATCAGATACAGCTTCCTGCATTTCCTGTTCTAGCTTTGTCATCTTTGCCTTCAATGCATAAATCTCAGTAAATGCCTCCTCTAGCACTTGCTTTACAGATAGCATAGGATATTGCGGAATTTGATGAAGATAGCCAATGGTCGCTTCCTTACTTTTTATAATCCGTCCCTTATCTGGTGTATCTAAACCAGATAATAGCTGTAATAAAGTCGTTTTCCCGCTTCCGTTCACGCCAACAATAGCAACATGCTCTCCAGTATTCACTTCTAATTGAAGTTCTTCAAATAATACGTTCCCACCAATAATTTTTTGTATTTGTTCAGCTTTAATTTGCATTGTTTTTTCCTCCAATGAAACGTGCGAAAACATCTATAGACACAAAAAAAGACTGCTCCATTAACAAGCAGTCTTTTCCTCATTTATTTGTGAAAAAGAATGGTTAATCCGCTACGTTTGTTATTATTTGATTTTGCTTAAAAATGGACAGACCTCTCCCGTTGTTCGCAAAATCGAAAGTAATAACACGTGCAAAATACATAGCTGTATCCACTTTTACACATGTTTTCGTAGCGTTTTGTTTCATTCCTTTTCACCTCCGTTCATAGTAGTTAAATTTATAATACCATAATTCAAGGAATTTAGAAAGGAAAAAATTTCAGTTGTCACTTTTTTGTAAATATACAAATGTTCTATGTAGCTATATACTAATTAAAAATAGGAATGTTTTCCTGAATTATTTCAATATTTAGTAATTTGACAGTAAGCTTTCTCAGCAGTAGCTTACTGTCTATTTTATGTGGCAAAATGTGGAGGGGCATTGATGAAAAAACGAAGTATACAAAACAAAATGAGTTTGTTGATTGTTGCGATTATAGCCTTTGTTCTAATTGTGATTGGTCTAGTGAATACAAGCGAAATGAAAACAGCTTTACAAGATGAATACAATATACGTCTGAATCAGATTTTAGATTTAAGTGTACATAATCTCCATCAAACCTTGCCAGGAGATTGGCAGCTAAAAAACGGAGAGCTTTATAAAGGGGATGCGAAGGTAGCGAACGAGACTGTCATCATCGATAAATTAGGAGAATTATCACAAGCGGCAATTACAATTTTCGCCAATGATACTCGTATTAATACAAATATTATGGTGGATGGGCAGCGAGCAATTGGAACAACTGCAGATCCAAAAGTCACGGAAGCTGTGCTATCACAGGGAAAAATATATACAGGCACAGCAGAGGTTGTGGGTGAACCCTATTTGACAAAGTATGAGCCGCTACGTAACGCGGATGGAGAAATAATAGGGATGATTTTTGCAGGCGTACCTTCCTCTGATATCAATGCAGTAGCCCAAAAAATGCTCTTTAAAATGGGTATTTTCGCAATTATTACAGCGATCATTGCCGTAATTGCAGGTATCTTATTTGTACGGGGAATTGTTAAACCATTAAAGCACTTAAATGCTCAACTAGAAACCATCTCTGCTGGAAAGGGCGATTTAACACAGCAGCTTATTGTTAAGTCTAAGGATGAAATTGGTGAGCTGGCAAATTCCTTCAACGCAATGCTTGCAACATTACGTAAAATGATGCAACGAGTAGATGAAACAGCTAATCAGGTATCTGCATCATCTGCTGAGCTTTCTGCAACCGCTGACTCTACGACAGACACGACGGAGAATTTAACAGCTAATATGCAGGAACTAGCAAGCGGTGCCAGCACGCAAAAGCATAGTGCCAATGAAAATGCGGAGGCCATGCAGGATATTGCTGGAGGTATTCAATTAGTCACGGAAACAAATAGTGAGGTTTCATCCTATGCTTTTGATGCCTTTGATACAGCTAAGCATGGAGAACAGACAGCACAGGAGATGCAAATGCAAATGCAGGCTATGGCAGTAGCTGTGCAAGAAAGTGCCAACTCAATCGCTGCACTTGATACACATGCTAATAAGATTGACGAAATTGTAGAAGTGATTCATGCCATTGCAGATCAAACGAATTTACTGGCGTTAAATGCCTCAATTGAAGCGGCACGGGCTGGAGAACACGGTAATGGCTTTGCGGTGGTAGCCGAAGAGGTTCGTAAATTAGCAGAGCAATCAAAAACATCTGCCGCAGAAATTACCAAGACGATTCATACGATGCAGCAGCTAGCGAAGGAAGCACGGGAGCATATGCAAGAGAGTGAACAAGAAGCTGCTTCAAGTGCCAAGGTTGTGCAGACAACAAGTGTTGCATTTGAAGAGATAACAGCTAAGGTCTCTCTCGTAACCAATAAAATTCAAGAGGTTTCAGGGATTGCTGAAGAGCTCTACGCGCGAATAGAGCAGGCCAATGCATCTACACATATTATGGCTGAAATTGCCGTTGAGGCACGGGAGCAGTCGAAGGTCGTAACACAAATTGCAGAAGCAAATCTTGAATCCATGGGGGATATTAATAAAGCAGCCTTACAGCTTACCAAAAATGCAGAGACACTGCAGGATTTAATTCATCAATTTAAATATTAAAGACGGTAAAGATTGTTCATTGGGTAAATGCCAATGGACAATCTTTTTTATACTTGGAGCTGATTTGTTGTGATAACGCTACTGACAAGAACATTCGCAGTCTAGTATGATTAACACGGTTCATTTACCTGTTGCCATCCTGCTCGTCTTGTTGCCTACTATACTCTCACCTTTTTCACAAACATTTTGACAAATGGAACAAGGAAGATCGATACGACCAATACACGGAAAAGCTGAAAGGCTGTGACAATCGTGACATTGGCATGAACAGAAGCAGCGATTATACCCATTTGATCAAGTCCACCTGGTACAATACTTAAAAAGCCAGTTCTAAATTCAAGATTGTACAAGCTCTGCATAACAAATGTTAAACCATAGGCACCCCCAATAAAGATACCAGCTGATACAAATGCATAAAAAACATGCTTCTTGGATAAATGTAAATCCTCTTTTTTTAGTAAAAGCCCAATATAAATACCAAGCATTAGCTGAGCAATATGAAGTAAGGATATTGGCATTTGCGGGACCTCTACCCCTGCTATATTGATTCCCATTAATAAAAATACAGGACCGAGCATATAGCCTGTTGGGATTTTTACTTTTTGCGCAAGCCATCCCACAGCGCTACATAAAACAAGGACCCCTATAAGGCTCCATGTATATGCCCCATCTATAGTGTTACCACCTCCACTAGAACCTGCTACCATTAAAGGTACAAAGCCAACGATTAGCAGTACCCTCAGAATTTGAAAAAATGTTATGACGACCATATCCATATTCCCTTGCTCCTCAGCAAAGGCCACAACCTGTGACATTCCTCCAGGTACACAGCAAGTTAAGGCGGTCGCAAAATCTAAATCAGTACGCTTTGCCACAATGTAACTTACAGCAAAGAACAGAGCAATAAATAGAAGATTAAGGACAATCATGCTCCCTAAAAATTGTTTAATATCCTGCACAGCTTCTGGTGTAAAAGCAAACCCAATGGAATATCCTGCTACGATTAAACCAAAATTTCGAAAATACGGATGCCATTTCAGTTGAACTTTTGTTGATAACTGAACAATCAGCACTGCCGCTATGGCACCTAGTAACCAGGGCATCGGAATATGGACAGCCTGAAAGATAAACGCACCTGCTAGCCCAATACATAATGTAATAAACATGTGTCGATCAAAAACAAACATAATAGAAGCAACCCCTCATGACTGACTGAATAAGTCCATTATGCCGCTAACTCCCCTCTTTTTCTACTTCGCCGCTTTTTACAAGATCTATATTGTGAATAATAAACCTGTCATCATTAAATTTTGACCTCTTATCGAAGAAATTGTCCCAGCCAATTTTTTCTATGCTACATTATTATTACCTGATTCAGTGTTATCCCGGTAATGGGGATAGGTAAAGGAGGCCTCTAATGAAGATTCATTTAACAATTAATAGCGCACTAGAAGAAAATGAGATTCATATACATGCGAAAGAATATAACGAACAAATTGAGCGACTGATGAAGCAGCTCCAAACTTCACAAACAACGATGATAGATGGCTATATACAGCAGGAAATTCATATGCTAAAGATTTCTGATATTTTCTCGATTTATGCAGAGGATGCAAAGGTATTTTTGCAGACAGAAGAGCAGGAATTTGAATCAAAACGCAAATTATATGAACTAGAAGCGCAGTTTGCAAAAGATTTTGCACGAGTGAGTAAATCAACACTCGTCAACATTCATAAAATTGCCTCTATTCAAATGGGGAAACTTGGAGCGACTGAACTAATACTTGAAAATGATGTTACCGTGCATGTCAGCCGAAAATATTTAAAAGAGTTAAAACGCCATTTAGGTATCGGGAGGGATTCATAATATGAAAACATTGCGCATGATGATTATTGGTCTACTTATTTCGCTGAGTTCTTCCTATACATTAGTAACCATAAGTGTCTTATCTCAAAATACGATGATTTCGGGAACGGAACTACTTGAGCAAATTATCATTGCCGCCATTTTGGGTGTTGTAATAGGTCCATTGTCATTCATCTTTGATGTAGAGCGATTGCCATTTATTCTACAACTTATTTTGCATTTAGTGGCTGTTACATTATGTGTTATGACCGCTGGCTATTTCGGTCGATGGTTTGAACATTCTAGCATTATGTGTGTGCTTGTATCAGAAGCTATTATTTATTTCATCGTCTGGTGCATACTTTATGTTCTTCAATTAATTGATATTGCAGAAATCAATCATGCAATACAAAAAAGAAAGGAATAATCTATTATGAAATTTGCTATACAAGTTGACAAACTGCGTAAGCAATATGGTGAGCATCAGGCTGTTAAAGGGATTTCATTTACTGTAGAAGAAGGCACCCTCTTTGCATTTTTGGGGGCCAATGGTGCAGGTAAATCAACAACCATTGAAATACTTTGTACCTTATTAGAAAAAACAAGTGGTACTGTGAAAATTAACGGTCACACCCTTGATGCAAGCAATGACAATGCTGAAATACGGAAATCAATTGGCGTGGTTTTTCAGCAAAGCCTACTTGATGAGCGATTAACCGTTCGTGAAAATATACTGCATCGCGGCAAAACATATGGCTTATCAAGAGCACAGCTGGCTGAAAACTATCAATTTGTTTCTACCTATTTACATTTAGAGGATATAGAAAAACGTAAATATGGAACATTATCCGGCGGTCAAAAAAGACGCGCTGATATAGCACGAGCGCTTATTCATCGACCGAAAATTTTATTTTTAGATGAGCCAACAACCGGATTAGATCCACAAACACGTCAATTAGTTTGGCAGGCAATTAAACAACTACAACTTGAAACAAATATGACTGTATTTTTAACTACACATTACATGGAGGAAGCGGCTGTTGCACATCATGTCATTGTTTTAAAGCATGGAGAAATTGTTGCTGAAGGAACACCAGATGCTTTGAAGACTAAGTATGCCTATGATTCGATGGCACTTGTTTTTCATAATAGTGCTGAAGGCAGTAAGTGGCTCAAGGACAAAGCCATTTCTTACACAGAAAAGCTCGGTATTTACACTATTCGAGTTGACTCAACGCTTCATGCTTTGGATTTATTAAAAAAGGCAGAGCCGTTCATCGCCTCCTTTGAAGTAATAAAAGGGACAATGGATGATGTCTTTCTTCATATTATGGCGGAGGAAGGTGCTGCATAATGGAAGCATTTATTAGCCTAGTACAACGAAATAATAAGGTTTTCCGTAGAGATAAAACACAAGTTTTCTATTCACTGCTTTCTGTCATTATCGTAATTGTGCTATATGCTGTATTTCTACAAAAAATGCAGGTGGATGCTATTGAGCAAATGACAGAGGCTACACCTGAACTAATTACAATGGTGAATGAATGGCTTGTAGCGGGGCTATTATCCATGATCGCTGTAACTACAACACTCGCAGCCTACGGAATTGCCGTACAGGATTTGGAATCTAAAGCACAGGCAGATTTTTTAACCGCCCCTATTTCAAGAGCCACTATTCAATTTAGCTATGTGTTCAATGCCTTTATTATTGGCTGTATCTTTTCCTTTATTGCCCTCATTGGCTGTGAAATCTTTATTGTATCCACTGGCGGTGAGCTTCTCAGCATTGGAGATTTCGTTCATGTAGTAGGCCTATTATTTTTATCAGTATTACTTGCCAGTGTTTTTAATCTTTTTCTAGTATTATTTGCGACGACTCAAAACTCCTTTTCAACATTAAGTACCATTGTCGGAACTGCACTTGGCTTCTTATGTGGCGTCTATGTCCCTATAGGTGCATTACCAAGCTTTGCACAAAATTTGATTATGTATTTCCCTATCAGTCATACAACCTTACTATTACGCAATGCATTTATGGGAAGCTCCATCACTAAAGTTTTCGAGGGTATACCTGCTTCAAACGTGGAAGAATATAAAGAAATGTATGGTATTGTCTATAATCTACATGGAAATATTCTCAGTACCTCTACAAGTGTCATTATTATTCTAGCTACTATTCTTATACTAGCCATCCTATCTATTATCCTTTTCAAAAAGAAAAATAAATAGATTTTAACACATCGTTGATCAAGCGATGTGTTTTTTATTGATTTAAAACAAACAATTTGTTATTTTTAATATATATAAGCAAACGAAATAATATTTTGTTTATTTTCAGGAGGACTTTTAATGGATGTTAATGAACTGTTTTGGCAAGCATCGATTGAGGACATTAAAAAGGGTTACGTAGAGGAAACAGCACATTTTACTTGCTTGCTTTGCGGCGAACAAATTGAAAAAGGTATTATCTATCCCTATGAAGACGTACTTTATGGGGCAGAAAAATTTATGCAGCATCATATTACTTCTGCACATCATTCCGTTTTTCATTATTTAAATGGATTAAATAAAAAAATGACAGGGCTAACAGACCATCAAAGTCATATCATGCGTTTATTCTATGAGGGACATACGGATCAAGAAATAAAAGAGAGGCTTGATATAGGTAGCGCAACAACGATTCGTCATCACCGTTTTACACTCAAGGAAAAAGAGCGACAAGCAAAAACATTTCTTACCATGATGGAACTATTAAAAGAAAAGGATCAAAAGGAAGATCATTTTATTCCAATTCATAAAACCGCAACAATGGTGGATGATCGCTATAATATTACGCTATCTGAGGAACAAGAGTTACTCGAAAAGTATTTTCCAAAGGGAATTGGTCAAGAGCTTACCCGGTTTCCAAAACGAGAAAAGCATAAAATTATCATACTACGAGCAATCACAAAGCTTTTCGACAAGACCAAACAATACACAGAAAAAGAATTAAATGAGGTAATCCAGCCAATGTATGAGGATTATGTACAAATCCGCCGTTATTTAATTGAATATGGTTTTATGGACCGTACAGATGATGGCAGTGCCTATTGGATAAAATGAAGCTGAATCAGAGGGGATTTAGTTATTATAAATGACTGCTTGTTAATGCAGGATAAAAATAAGAAAGAAGGGTTTTCAATGGACCATAAAAAAGAATTAAAGGAAATGTATAAAGAAATGAAAATTGAAGCGGGCGTTTTTACAATGACCAATAAACAAAATGGAAAGGTGTTTGTTGGTAGCTTCAATAATTTAAAGCGCCTAAACGGATTTCAATTTTCGCTTAAAACTAATTCATATACCAATAAAAAACTACAAGCAGATTTCAATACTTTCGGTCAAGATGCTTTTGACCTTGAAATCGTTGAATACTTAAAGAAAAAAGAAGAGGGCTATTTTGATGCCAAACGAGAGCTAGAAAAACTAGAACAAAAATGGCTCGATACACTACAGCCTTTTGGTGACCGTGGCTATAATGCATAAATTGATTTCTTCTTTACTGTGATTTGAAGAACGTTTTTTGTTTGAACCCGAGCCGTTTCAATGGGCTTGGGGTTTTTTTGTCCGATTGTAGTCTTTTTAAGCAAGCCAGGGCATTGCTTCGATTGCAATAAGCGATTTTTTCTTGGACCTGAGCGTTACTTCGACCTACCTGAGCGCTTTTTTCTCTGACCTGAGCGTTACTTCACCCTACCCGAGCGATTTCTCCTTGGACCTGAGCGTTGCTTCGTCTCACCCGAGCGCTTTTCTCTTGAACCTGAGCGTTGCTTCACCCTACCCGAGCGATTTCTCCTTGGACCTGAGCGTTGCTTCGTCTCACCCGAGCGCTTTTCTCTTAAACCTGAGCGTTACTTCGACCTACCCGAGCACTTTTATCTTGGACCTGAGCGTTGCTTCGTCTTGCCCAAGCATTTCTCTCTCGGGCATGAGCATGTTTTTGGCTAAACAAAAACTACCCTTTTTCTCAATATCTTAGAAAAAGGGTAGTTTTTAACCTTCCATCTTACACTAAAATGTCACATTGTCTCTTCAAATAAAAGGACTTCCTGCTGTGCTTTTTTTGTTAGCTTTCCGAAAACTAGGTCATAGGAATGTTCGATAAGCTTTTCTATCAAATCAAGGGGTACATCATCTGAATCCATGTAAATGGAGTTCCAATGAGTTTTATTCATATAATAGCCGGGTATGATACTTTCGTAAGCTTCCCTTAATTCTTCTGCACGCTGGGGCTCACATTTCAAGGTAAGAACTGGCTTTCCGGTAGCATTCCCGCCTATCATTGCATACATTTTTCCACCAACTTGGTAGCGGTCAGCCTCCCACTCCAGTTTATAATCATGTGTTGTTCCTCGAAGCTTTAAACAATACGCATGAATTGATTCTTTGTCCATTTTGAATCTCTCCCCATAATAAAAACACACGTTCGATTATATTTATTATAACCGATAACGTGTGTACAAGAAATATCCATTTTAATTTACTTTGAGCCCCTGTCAAAAACACCAATTACCTCTGTTGTTTGTAAAATATTAACAAAGGCTTTTGCATCTGTTTCCTTAATCATATTTTTAACTTCGGCAAGCTGATAACGTGTAATTACCGTAATTAAAACCTTACGCCCTTCCCCAGAGTAAGCACCCTTCGCATCCATTACCGTTACACCTCGATGAAGCTTTGATAAAAGTTGCTGCTTTACTTCCTCACCCTCACCTGTAATAATCATCAGCGTCAATTTTATATGGCTAGTATGAATCGTATCGACAATCTTGCCCGTAGCATAAATCGATACAAGTGTGAGTAAGGCGGCATCCCAGCTAAAAACGAAGCCTGAGATAGCTACTACTATTCCATTCATTCCAGAAATTAATGCACCTAATGGGAAATCGCGTTTTCGACTTAACAGCATGGCTATAATGTCAAAGCCACCAGAGGAGCCAGACGCACGAAAAATCATACCCGTGCCGATTCCGACAATAACACCACCAAATAAGGAGGCAAGGATGGGTTCTTGTGTAGCCTTATAAATAGGAATAATATACAGGCTAATTGACAAGACAGCCACTGATAGTATCGTATATCCAATAAACCGCTTACCAAGCTTCATAACGCCTAAAATAAGAAGCGGTAAATTCAATAGTAAATTTAAAACCCCTGTATTTAAGGGTGTTACAATACCAAGCATAATAGCTATCCCACTTAATCCGCCGCTTAATATTTCATGGGGAATTAACAAAAAATTATAGGCAAAGGCCACTAAAATCGATGAAAGTGTAATGATGATAATATTACGCATAACGATTCCCCTATCATAAGAACAAACAAGTTTTCAATCCTTCTACTAGGATACCCAACTTTTACGTCCAAGAAACCTTGCCTATTTATTGCTTTTGTTGTTCTTTTTTCTGCTCCTCTTTAACAGGAGCCTCCTTTTTTTGCTCCTCTTTTTCCGCTACCCTATCAATTCGATCCAGCATCGGTGGGTGTGTATAGCGGAACCATTTTACAAGAAGTTGTGGATTTACCTCGCTTAAACCAGATATCGTTAGCTTTTGGAATGCAGTAACGGCAGACTCTCGATCACCCGTAAGTGAAATAGCGTATTGATCGGCTCTTGTTTCCTGATACCTTGACACATAATTTGTCAGAGGGTTAGAAGCAAACAGCAATATGGAGGTAATAAGTAAAAATAACGGATAAGAGGCTATATCACCCATTTTTTTTATTTTTAATACCTGTCCATATCTTCTAATCACCCATCGCATACATCTGGAGGTTAACCACAATCCTCCTAAAGTTAACACTAGGTACCCAGCAATACCAAAATAAATATGTTTTTCAACGTAATGTCCCATTTCATGTGCCATGATAAATAATATTTCATTGTCTGTGAGACGATTTAAGGTTGTATCCCATAAGACAATCCTTGAATTACTTCCAATGCCTGTGACATATGCATTTAAGGCATTTGTTTTCTCTGCCATATTCACTTCATAAACATGCTCTGCTGGAATATTAGCTTGGTCAGCGATAGAGAGAATTTTCGCTTCTAGTTCCTTATTTTTTAATGGATAAAAATCATTATATAAGGGATCAATGACAACTGGCTGGATAAACATCACAAATATTGTAAATGGAATCGTTAAAAGCCAAGTATACAGCCACCATCTTTTTTCACTCTTTTTAATAAGCCAATATATGACTGATACTACGATGAGGCTCGTGCCAAAATTAACCCAAAAATCAATAATGCCATCTCGCATCCATGACGAGAATGCTTGTGTGCTTATACCGTAGCTTTTGCTTAAATAGTATCGATAATAGTCTAGTGGGAATAGCACAAGATACAGTAGCAATGATAATAAGAATAAATAACCTGCGTTCCGTAATAACTTCCACTTCGTTTGTGCTGTCGCCACTTTTTCGAAATAACGTGAAATACCTGTTAGCAAAATGAAAGCGTACACTAACCATTCCAATGGAGTTGCAACAAAGAAAAGGAAGTTTCTTATTTTTGAATATTCACCACTTAGAAAAAGCTCTTTTTCAGACATAAACATAACTGGATCTGCAACGGTTCCCTGGAATGCTCTTGGTACTGTACCACCACCGCTATGGAATATATACCAATACATACACAGCAAATAAACACCGAATAATAGTAGCGCGACAATTCCCATTTTTTTCGCTATGTCATTTCCTCCCTTGTGTTAAAGCTAAGAGTTCGTCCTATAGTAAGTGTAAGCGAAATTAAAAAAGTTAGAACAAATTTTTCAGTGTTTTTATTTGCCTTTTAGCCAATTACATACAAAATTCAAAGTAATTGAAAAAAAACAGCAACAAGCCTTGTACAAGTCAAAAGTACAAAGCCTGTTCACAGTCTTCAGATGAATTTTAGCAAATGTTCCGAAAGTTAACTGGAAATCGGAAGCATGGTATTACATACATGCCATTAATGTTCATAATGTAGGACATCATGTTAGTGCCTTCTTATTTTTAAGTAATTGCAAAAGTGTAGTTTCTCTGTTCGTAAATGAACTATGAAAATAAATGGTCGTTTGAGCATGTATTTTTTTAGACAGCGTTAAAATATCATGATAATCAGGATGTGTTTTATAAAAAAATTCCTTGTATTCCGTTTTTGATAACATCATTTTATAGTTATCTTTTTGCCAATAGCCTGTAAAAATAACGATTGCTTTCGGTATTTTTTGTAGTAGCTCCAATAGCTTTGACGCGTTACGATCAGGCACAAAATAAATATCCCCAAGATCAGCACTCTTTGTTGAACATTGTTGTTTAAAAGATGGCAAAATAGCTTTAGTAGGTAATAAATTTTCAGATGCCTTCTCATACTGTTCAAATAGCGATATTAAATTCTGATCGATATGCAAGGTTCGTTGTGTATGTTGATGAAGGTAGGCTGCAATATCGACCGTTTTTCCTGAAAATGAAGATGGAAAAATAAATGGTTGTTCTGGATAAACGCTTATATATTCCATTATTTGCTGCAATGTTTGAAAATTATTGATTTGTTTTTCAACATGACCACTGTCGATAAATGCAACATCATAAATCGTCCCATCCGCTACTGGCAGCGTAGCCTTCAATAAATAGGAATCCATGACATAATCGCCAGAGTAAAAGAGCATCTTCCCCCAAAAACGAATCTGATACCAAACACTTCCAACAAGATGACCGCTATACCCCCACTGATAGGCCACATCCTTATTCACAAATATCCATTCTCCAATGGATTCCGGATGGAAAATACCGATATTTGGAAATGTCATTTTTAGTTGCTGTGCCGTCATATCACTCATTATAATTGGCCCATTATATCCCCACTTTTCGAGTAACGGAATAGCACCTACATGATCAATATGGGAATGGGAAATAAATACTGCCTCAAGCTTTGCTACGTGGGCCTCTGTTAAGTTTGGCAAGGTCTTTTGAGGATTGTTCATCACGCCACAATCCAGTAAAATGGCCCGCCCCTCTTTTTCAATATAAAAACAATTACGGCCATATTCACCGACTCCGCCTAAAATCTCGATATTAAGCATTCTCATGCCCTCCCCGCTTTTGCAGCCACTCAAGTAGAAACATGAAAATAACGGTCATGACCACAGTAATAACTGCAACAGCCATTCCCACCCCAACATTTCCTTGCTCGAACTGACTGTAAATAAATGTTGCCCCAGTCTCCACTGATGGAGGCAAAATTAATAATCCAGCTACAAGCTCACGCATGGAAATAATAAATGTCATCATCATACCAGCGAGAATTCCTTGCATTAATAAAGGAATTATAATCTGGCGATAAACCTCCCATTTACTTCGTCCAAAAATAGCTGCTGATTGAAAGATTGACGAATCTATTTGGGATAATGAGGATTTTGTGTATTGCACCGAATACGGTAAGAAAAGAACACAATACGTGACAACAACCATTGTCTTTGTGTTATATATTGTTGCCGGTAACCATGGCGCATTCCAAAACATGATTAACCCAACAACAAAGACAATTCCAGGTACAATAGTAGGCATTAAACTAAAGAAATCTAAGAGTTGCTGCTTTTTCGTTTCACCCTTTTTAATATATAGTGCGATACACAATCCAATAATAGCCGTCACAACAGCTGTTATAACAGAGAACATCACACTATTTAAAAATGCCGATAATCCTGCGCTTCCCCCTGTAAACACCTCTTGATAGGATGCAAAGCTAAAATTTCCTGCTTGTAAACCATTTCCTCTTACTTTTTGCAAAGATGTTACGACAATGGAAAAGTAAGGAATACCGATTGACAATAAAAGAACAGCTCCCACAAACATCCATGAGCCTAATTTGATAGTCCATTTATCCCTAACCTCACGCATTGCTGGTGTTTTACCAGATAGAACGCCATATGTATGTTTGCGTCCAATAAGATTTTGAATATACCAGATGACAAGACAAACCGATAGTAAAAATAAAGACAGGGATGTCGCCATGCTAATGTCTACTGGCCATCTTGATAAGTAAGTATGAATTTCTGTTGTAAATACTTGAAATCCAATTCGACTTCCAAAAGTGGCAGGTGTTCCAAATTCCGCAAGTGTTTTTATAAAAATAAGCAGACTTCCTAAGACATAGCTTGATACCACTAAAGGTAAAACGATTTTCGTCCAATTTCTCCAGGGGCTTCGTCCAAAAATGAGTGCTGCATCTAAAAAGGAGCCATTCATACGAAGGAGCGTATTTTTCAACATTAAATATAAAAAAGGAAAGAGATGTAAGCTCATAATCATCACCATACCAAATAAAGAAAAGAAGGTTTCCGCCAACCAGGCTGAGCTTGGAAATAGCTGTTGAAGAAAGCCATTATGCTGCATAAACAAAATCCATCCCATTGAACCAATATACGGAGGAGTCATAAATGGAATGGTTAAAATAATATCAAGCCAATCATAACGATATAAGCTTGTTTTCGTTCTGATAAGTGCCATCGGAAATGCAATAATGGTTGTTCCAACTATTACAAGTACCCCTAATAGTATGGAGTTCCCAAGCGTCCTCCACACTCTTTCAGCTTCCAGCATTCGATTGATTTGTGAGATGTCAAATTGCCCATCCTTCAAAAAGGTGTAACCTAAAATAGCTATTAAGGGGGCAATAGCAAATGTGACAACTATTGTCAGTAAAAAACCAAAAGTTCTTCTGCCTTCCATCATCATTGATGTTTCCATCCTTCCGTGCAAAAACTTGAAGGAGGTCACAAAACCTCCTCCTATTTCTTAACGAAACATATCATTAAATTTCGTTAATATCTCAAGCTGGTCTGCTTCTGCACCTTTCCAATTCACAGATAACTGTGGAATCTCATCTAATGCAGCACGATTTTTTACAGGTATTTCTTTGTTGCCAGGCAGTAAGTAAGCCTCTGTTACAAGCTTTTGTCCCTCATCCGATAGTAAAAAATCTACGTATTCTTTTGCAGCCTCAATATGCTTTGCATCCTTTAAAATACCAACTGCTCTTGGGCTAACAACTGTTCCACTTTTCGGATACATAATTTCCACTGGCTCGCCGTCTGCTTTTGCCTTGTAAGCCATATAATCTACGCCTGCAATCGTAGCATTTTTATCACCTGTTATGACGGCATCTAAAGCTTCCTTATTCGCACCATTTACTTGTAAGCCATTGTTCTTCCATAGCTCCATTGTTTTCCAAGCATTTTTTCCCGTCAGCACATAACCATATAGAAAATCTACAGCAGAGCCTGACAAGCTTGGATCGGGTATATTGATTTTATTTTGCCATTGTTCCTTTGCTAAATCTGACCAATCTGTCGGTACTTCTTGCGTATTTTTTGTGTTATAAGCTATACCTAATGCAGAAGCACTGTATCCATAATAATAGCCCTCAGCATCTGACCAGTCAGAATTGATTTTTTCTGCCTGTTTAGCATCTTGATAGCTTTGTAGCTGTGACGTTTCCTTTAAGCCATCCATAGAAGCGACAGATGCCAGTACAACAATATCAGCTACAGGATTATTTTTTTCTGCCTCTAATCGTGACAAAATTTTACCTGTTGTCCCTTGAAACATCTCAACTTTTATACCTGTTTTTTCTTCAAATGCTTGTTGAATATTTGCTGCTAATCCATCTGGACCTGCTGAATATACTGTTAATATTTGCTCTTCTTTTGGCTGTGCACTTACTTTCTCTGTTTTCTCTACTTCTTTGTTACCACATCCAGCTAATGCCAATGTCAATAGAATACCAGCAGTCGTAAAAAGCTTTAAACCTCTTTTCCTCAATGTGAACCCTCCAATTGATATATTTGTTTTTTGTCAATAAACACTTCAAGTTTTATACCATGCTCTATGGGCTGTGTCTCATAAAAGCTCCATTGCTTACCTTCTACCTCTGCCTGCACTAAATACCGATCCCCAACAAAGGTGCTTTTTATGATTGTTGCAAACTTTGCAATTGTTCCTGGGCTTTGTATTCTGGAAACCCCCTCAGGTCGCACAATATAGTTACCTTTTTCAAACCAATTCACTTTACCAATAAAATCAGCCACATATGGAGTTGCTGGCGCAAGATATATTTCCTCAGGTGTTCCTATTTGTGCGATTCTGCCTGCCTCCATCACAATAATTTGATCAGACATTGTCATCGCCTCTGTTTGGTCATGAGTGACAAAAATTGCCTGACAATCTAGTTCATCAATAATTTGCATAATTTCAGCCTGCATCTGTTCTCTAAGTACTGCATCAAGGGCTGATAAGGGCTCATCAAATAAAATAAGCTTGGGATTTGTCGCAAGCGCTCTCGCAAGTGCTACCCGTTGCTGCTGCCCTCCTGAAAGCTCCCCAGGTTTACGTTTCTCATACCCCTTCATTTTCACTAAGTTCATCACATACTGCACTCGTTCAGGAATACCTTCCTTTGGAACAATTCCCTTCAAGCCAAACGCAATATTTTGAAAAATTGTCATATGGGGCCAGAGCGCAAAATCTTGAAAAACCATTGCAATATTACGTTTATTTGGTTTTATATTTTGATGAAGCTTAGATGAATAAATCATCGTTTCATCAAATCGAATCTCTCCACTTGTTGGTTGTTCAAGTCCGGCTAATATTTTTAATAATGTAGTCTTCCCGCAGCCTGATTGACCTAGAATCGTAATAAATTTACTTTCTAATTCCAGGTTAATTGGCCATAGCACCTGAGCATGTCCAAATTTCTTCTCGATATTTGTTAGTGAGATTTTCATCATATCCTCCTCGCTAATACAACTATAAATCCTAGATATTTAGAAAATATTAATGTTCTATTAATAACTCGTTAAAAAAATTCTAATAAACTTAAGCAGATGCAAGATTTTTTCTAATTTACTTTAGGAGGATAAAATGAATAATGTAAAATTACAGGCATTTTGCCTACTCGTAGAATTAAAAAAATTAGCCCCTGTTGCCAAAGTGCTTGGCATTACTGCGCCAACAGTTTCCTTTCATATCCGCTCGATTGAGGAGGAATATGGGATTCATTTATTTCGCACAAATGCAGGGGGATATCGTTTAACAGAAGCCGGCGAAGGACTCTACCACTATGCCCGCCAAATTGTTCAGCTTCAAAAGGATATGAATCGCTTTGTCGATAATCTTTTGGCAGGTGATATCGGCTCCATTCGTCTTGGTGCTAGCGGATTACCTGCCCATATTTTTATGCCAGAACTTATTCATCAGATTTCGACAGCTTATCCAGAAATCCGAATATCACTTGAAGTAAAAACAGCCCCAGACATTGAAAAAATGGTAGCTCTTCAAGAGTTAGACTTTGGTTTGATAATGGAAACAAAGCAGGAAAACGCGGCACTTGTTTATGAAACAATTGGAGAAGATTCACTTGTTTTAGCATTAAGCCCTCGTCACGAACTTGCAGCAAAAAAGGACATCACCAAATCGGATGTCCTCAAAAATAAAATATTGTTGCACACTTCCTCTAGTTCAACGAATCATTTTATCGAAAAATGGATGGACCCAATCCACCCATCCATTCATACAATCGAGTTGGATTCTGTTAGTACCATAAAGAAAATGCTTACTTTCGGAAAAACAATTGCATTTCTGTCAGTTGCACTCATTGAGGATGAATTAAGATCAGGTCTATTAATGAAGAGAGATTTAGAAGATGATACACTAAATCGGAAAATTCAACTAATTCATCCTAAATCTCGCTTAGATAGCAAAATAGATTCATTTGTCAAATCGTCCATTTACGATTTAGCCAAACAGTTAAAAATATAGCAAACTTTGACATAAACTCTACTTATATTTATGGGTGATATCAGTTATGAAGGAACAACTTTTGGTGATTCTAATTTCGACATTGTAGGGATTATTACCATTAATGTCTTAAATTTATTTGGTGCGGTTTAGACGGTTAAGCAAACAAGAAAATCCCGAATTCACTTAGAAGATGAAATTCAGGATTTCTAAATTGATAGTGAATACTTATAAAATTACATCACCATCTCTTTCACACTATCCCCATTTTAGCGCTAGGAAAAGTTACGCATATTAGAATTTTTTAGCATCTCAGCATTTAAAAAAACTGTTCCTTCCATGACAACACTTGAGGGAATAGCTATATGTTAACTTCTTCTGCTTCACCTAATCGCTCAACAAGCTTTTTTTTGAAAGAGGCTGGTAATGGCAATCATAAAACTTAAACTGTATTTAATTGTTTCAATAAACCTTTAATCGGCTCTGAGAAACCAGGCTGTGGATTGTAAAGTTGTTCAGCCTGACCTGATGTTTATCGACTTGTAAGGTGATTGTCAGGAGCTAGTATCTAAACCTAAGTGAGAGCGCAATGTATTTCCTTCATACTCAGCTCGGAATAACCCCCGCTCCACCAGCGCTGGTATAACATCGCTAAAGAATAAATCTAAAGACTTTGCAGGACCACCTGGCACAGCAATAAAACCATCTAAGGCTCCTTTCTTATAAAATGCGACAATTTGCTCTACAATATCCTCCGGTGTACCAATTGCTACAAGATGTGCGGAACCAATTACCTCTGGACGTGCTAATAATTCGGCTACTGTCGGTTTATTTTCAATAATATAACGGCGTACAAGCTGAGCATGTGTTTTACTACGTACCTTTTGATCCTCTGACGGTAGCATCTCTGCTGTTACATAATCCTGTAACGTTAAATGACGAATATTCATACCAATAACAGATTCTAAAGCATTATGACGACGGTCAAGTGTTAAATGAGCGTGTGCTTGACGGTGCATTTCTAGTGCCTCTTCATATGTATCACCAATAAAGAAATAGAGCCCTGGCAATAATCGAATATCATCTGCCGAACGTCCTACCTCAACAGCACGCTTGCGTAAATCGTTACGCAGTTCAATACCCACTTCCATCACTGGCGTAGCAGCAAATATTGCATTTGATACTGATGCAGCAAATTGACGTCCAGACTCAGATGCACCGGCTTGGAATAACGGAATATCTCCTGCTGGATGCATCGGTATATTTAATGGTCCTTTAATCTGGAAAAACGCTCCCTCATAATCGATTGGCTTTACAAGCTCCTTAATTTTCTCAAAATCACCATCAGCTTCTAATGCTTCATAAGGATTACTGTGCCACAGCTGTTCTACAACTTCCTTACATTCCGTTGCCTTTGCATATCGCTCCTCTGAGGAAGGCATCAAATCATTGCTGAAATTATACGCCCCATCAATGGATGTGACAAGATTCCACCCTACACGCCCCTCACTTATCCAATTCAAGGATTGTAATTGACGTGCAATCAAATAAGGTGGTATGAATGATGTTGATATGGTTGTTACTAAACCAATTTGTTTCGTTTCTCTTGCCACCATTGCCAATAAAAAGCTAGGATCTAACCCTACCGTCCCTTTCATTTTGGCAATTAACTCTGGATGAGCTATTAAGTAATCAGCCTTAAATACAAAATCTAATTTTGCCGCCTCTGCTCGCTTTGCAAATGCTATATGTTCATCAATTAAAGTACCCGTCTTACCTTGCTCACCATGTACAGCTAGGTGCATGCCAATTACAAGATGTCTTTTAGTCATCATTAACTCTCCTTTTTAATTGAAAATGATT
>Ga0213825_1000886_pt1 | contig 21526 bp, 22 predicted proteins | sample MC6MC0900MG_FD_179896 | JGI IMG/M metagenome (GOLD analysis project Ga0213825, IMG submission 179896) | Enriched soil aggregate microbial communities from Iowa State University, Ames, United States - MC6-MC0900-MG | ecosystem: Environmental > Terrestrial > Soil > Unclassified | place: USA: Iowa... | reverse complement strand
ATCGGCCACGGCAATTGCACTGCCCCCCTGAGCAATATTGACTCCGTATAGTGGCTTACGGTCTTTTCCGAAGATCTGACCCCGGATTTGTATTTGGGATGATTTTTCAGTCGTAGGGGCAGCCTTTTGTTCATTCTTGCGCGCCCTTACCTTCTTTTCCAAAAAGATCGTTTTCGATTCAATCGTATATCCGATCTCCTGAGTCGTCAAAATTTTGTCCAAGAATAGTTTAAGCGGCATTTTGTCGGCTTTGATTGAAATTGGCCGAGCCGCCTCCAATATCTTTTTAGCACCGAGAACTTCATAGTTCGTCTGAAGTTTGATTGCCTGGAGCACGTCCACAAGGGGAACATTATGCCCAGTATAGGTTACTGTTTGTGCGTTGACCCGATAGCTAAGCTGGAGTAGGAAAGCAAAAAATAGCCATAAAAAGGGTTTGGTCGCTTGTGAAAAACAACTTACTTTCATTAATTTTAGTTAGTTTAGTTAGGTTAGATTGCGGGATCTACTGTCCAATTTATTAATTCATATTCGTGATGTTATGTAATATTTTCTTCGTTACTTTCCTCCTTTCTATATTTTTAGGTTTATTTTTTTTCAATAATAAGTTTTCCATCATCTGTTAGCTGATAGGACAAATCCTGATCTTTCAATATTTTTAATATCGTAGACAATTTACTTGTCCTGAATGTTCCTCCGAAAAATGCAACGTCAGGTATCTCGCCCTTATAAACGACATCAATAGCATACCATTGGGATAACTCATCCATAACTTCCCGGAGCGACTTTCCGTCAAAGTTAAATTTACCATATACCCAAGCCATTTCCTGCTGCACATTTACGGTACGCTTGGAGAAATTCGCTCCATTATTGATCGCCTGTTCTCCAGGTAGCAAGGTTAGTTGTCGATCTTTCAATCGCTGCCTTACGGCCACCTTTCCCTCTAGCAATGTTGTTTTTGTTGCAGCTGATGTTTCGTAAGCATTTATGTTAAAATGTGTTCCTAACACCAGGACCTGTTGATTTTTGGTACGGACGACAAAAGGTTGATCTTTACGTTTGGCAACCTCAAAGTAAGCTTCCCCTGTCAGCGTTACCTCGCGTTTGTCTTTTGCAAAAACGGTTGGGTATGTGAGCACTGTCCCAGCATTCAACTTGACAGTCGTACCATCAGGCAGTGTCACATCATAGGTGCCACCCCGTGGGGTTTCTATTGTGGCGGAGACCGCTGCATTGATTGTCGCCACCTGGTAACCATCATTGTATCGTATTCCACTGCTATCAATAACAACCTGACTTTCATCCTTATTCAACTGATACTGTCGACCATCCGAAAATGTGATAATCGCTTGATTTGAAGCGGGCAGCCGATCGTTTACCATTGCCGTCTGCGCATCCATATGCTGACCTTCATCCTTATTCCAATACCAAATGCCAGCAATAGTGAAGATGACACTTGCCGCAGCAACAAAGGGCCATAGCCTTTTCAAAACAACGACGGTTTTCTTTTTAGTTTGGAACTGGATTTTGGACTTCAAGGAATCGAAATTACGTTGTTTCTCAAAATACTGAAGACCTATATAAGCTTGGCGTTGCTTTTGTCCATCCTGGAAACGTCTATAGATCTCCTTATTGCGCTCCGATTGGTTTAGCCAGCTGTCGAGGATCCTTCGGTCTTCGACTGTTAGTGTCCCCTGCATTTCTTTTAGGACCAGTGCACTGATATGGATAAGTTTTTCTTCTTCTAGAGCGTTCATGTTGAGCTATTTCAACAATAGATACCACACCGATTTAAAAAAGTACCAAAGACATTTAAAAAAAATTAAAATTTTCCAAAAAGTACGATTAATGACAGAAGATAATTGAAAGAATCTCGTGTTAAATATTGTCTGAGAAGACTTAACGCACGCATTTTCTGATTTTTCACCGTTTGTATATTGATATTCAAGAGGTCTGCTACTTCCTGATTGCTATTTCCTTCCAGGTAGGTCAGCTGAATAATTTCACGGGCTTTGGGCGGAAGCTTCTGAACGGCATCATACAATTCAGCCATGGCTTCGGCATAAACAATTTCTTGAAGATGGGAGTTTTGATCCTGATGTTGCTGCGCCGCATACACGTCCACACGATTCACTCTGCGCTGGCGTGCGGTCTGATGGTTGAGCCCCACGCGTCGTGTCGTCTGATACAGTGCCGCTTTTAAATGTGCCAAACTCTCAAAATTACGTTTTCCTTGCCATAATCGAATAAATCCCTCCTCAGCGATATCCTCCGCTTCTTTGGTTTCATCCACAAAGCTGGAAGCATATAAACAAATTCGACTGAAATAACGGTTGTATACCTGCGCACAAGCCTGCTCCTCCCCTTTTAGGAAGTCTTCAAGCAGTTCTTTTTCGCTCGTATATTTCATGGATAGATTACTTTAACTAGGTTGATAGTTCCAGTTTATAAAGATAACTAAAAAGAATCGATACTTCCTATCCCAGTGATGCGCATAAATTCGTCCTACTATTTTTACCTCCTATACGTTGTACACCATAAAATTTTCAGCAAATGCTGCGATCGCACTTGAGCCAGCAATAATATATTCAGAAGTAACACTAATTCTTGCTTTTCTGGCGGAAATGATACCTATGCCTAACCCGATATCAATTAACCTTATAAACAATGGACATGAAACCTAACTATTCGCTAGCCATTTACCTAGTGTTTTAATTGTTTGGATCTATACTCTTCCTGAATCACTCCTGCAGAAATATATTTATTAGGAGATGCTTTGTAGATTACCTCTGCAAATTCTAACGCATCAGCAATTGAATAAAAAGTATTTATCACGCCAAAAGGCTCATCTGGATCAACCAACGAAAACGCATAGATGTCCAAGAAATCTTCATTTCCTTCGTCAAAGGATTCAAAATAAGTCACAGAAAAGCTTTCGTCGCTTTCCTTATCAATGCTTAACCATTTGAGTATGGTATAATCTGTTTCCTGAACAACACCCAACCATTGCTCCACAGACTTTCCTAGTCTCAATCTGGCTCTGATTTGATCATCCTTTAAATACTGTATCATAAATAAAACCCAATAAATGAATTTAGTAAATTGCATTATGGAAAAGAAAACATTCTGGCAAATAGAAGAAGTGAGAAAGATATTTATATTGAAAACGTAAACGGTGATGACTATGACAAAATTGATGACAATCGAGGAAAATTTTTAAATTTCTTTATCCTATCCCAAGATATAAAAATTACCAAGAGTATGATTTATCAAGATGAATATGCTCCATTTATAATTGTGGGAGAAGGAGGACGTAACAAAGAAGATAGTATTGAGCGTATTAATTTAAGACTTCTTTCGAAAAAATCCGAAAAAAGTACTTCTAAGATTTTTAATGCAATTAAAAATAAACTAAAAAAAGACGAGCTTATTGGTATGGGGGTAGAGGGCGGCTCTGCACCTCATAATAATTATTTTTATCAAAAAAATCTGGTTGGCAAGAAAACCTTTAAAACAGATTTTTATAATGATAAAGCTCCATTAGTTAATGTAGAATAATTAGGTTCATAAACAGACTATGCAACCAGTGCGATGGTAAATTTTGTAGGATGCGAGCGTTAAAGAATAGTCTCTACTTTAGCGCCAATTATTTTTAGCATCCTTTCAAAGATATGGCTCAATCATATAACAGCCCGCTTAAAATTGCAGAACATTTCAGGTAGTGGAATAAAAAGGATTTAAGGAAGGGATTTGATAATACTATATTAACATCTAACAAATATTTTTGTAGAAATTTCAAGAGCCCTATGGTGTCAGCAAAAATTATAGATCGTCATATTAACATGTGGCTAAATGGCGATGAAGCAGCATTTAAACACATTTTTGATCATTATTATCCGCGCTTATTGTCTGCTTCATTAAAACCGATCAAAAACCATCAGGATGCCGAAGAACTTGTGATGAATACGTTGTTAAAAATCTGGCAGAATAAATATCGGATCGGTCAGATCAATGGTCATTTAACGAATTATCTGTTCGGAATACTGAGACAGGAGATTGCGGGTTTAGCACGAAAGAAAGTTCTCTTGACAACAGATTATGCGGATGTCCCGCTGCAGTTGCTAGGCTCCAATGACCATCCCCAGTTATCGATGAAGGAATTGCAGGCCGGTTATCAGGCTGCATTAGATAAGTTAAGTACCAAACAGCGAGAAATCTTCTTGATGAGCCGCAGTCAATTATTGACACAAAAAGAAATTGCGGAGCAAACAGGCCTCTCGATCCACACAGTAAATAACCACATCAGTTCAGCTTTAAAAATCATTCGTCGGGAATTAAAAGAATACCCTCATATCATCGTCTTAGCCTTTATAACCACACAATCTGTTACAGGACTGTTAAATTAAAATTAATAGATTATTAAGTTTAAAATTAAGCTAGTTATATCTGACCTATTGCACATTCTTATATAAAAAGGCAACAACAAGGCCTTCGGTATATGAGAATAGAACGACCATCACGCAAAGCGTTGATTACATATTTTGAGGGGTCAAGTTCCCACGAAGAAGAAAAATTGATTCTTCATTATTTATCGTTGGATATCGATGCGGAATATATAGCATCCTGCATGAAAGAAGCTTGGTCCAACTTAGATGGAGAATCTATGATTCTCTCCGAAAGTCAGCAGATTCGCGCATGGAATAATTTTCAGCTGCATCAAAAGGAACTGGTTCAATTTCCAAACGAAAGAAAACATAACTGGTTTGTTTACGCTGCCTGCATCGTTTTCCTCATCTTGAGTACAATGGGCATATTCTGGCACCAAAAGTTCTCAGAGAAAGAGGCTACTTCTATCGTATATCATGCGGGATTTGGAAAACAGCAAAAAGTACACTTAAAGGACAGTAGTACCGTACTGCTCTTTCCGGGATCCTCCCTAAAAGTTACAGCTGATTTCAACCAAGCAGAAAGAAAAGTTTCATTATCCGGACGGGCATATTTTAAAGTTACGCACAACAGCCAAAAGCCGTTTGAAGTACAAGCGGAGCGTTTGACAACAAAAGTATTGGGCACAAGCTTTGAAGTCAATACGGATAGGTTAGACCACCAAGAAACAATCACCCTGCATACCGGGAAAGTAAATATTCGTGATAACAAATGCACGCTAGCCAATCTGCATCCAAACCAGCAGCTTATCTATGACCAAAAGAAGCATCTTTTCAGGATAATCAATGTGGATGCATCCCAGACGCTGTCATGGATCAATGGTGAGCTCAGCTATGACCTGGTCCCGCTCCAGCAAATCTGTCTCGATCTTGAGAAATGGTATAATGTCAAGATCGAAATCAAGGACCGTCAGCTAGCCAACAAAAAGATAAGTACAAGCTTCAAAAATACACCAATACAAGAAGTGCTACATATTATTTCCCTTGCGACGGGAATGTCATACACAATAAAAGGAAATCTTATCAAAATCTATTAAAAGAAAGGAGATGAACAAGAGAAACAAATAAAAAAACCGTCCTGTTGACGCAGAACGGTTAAATCTTAGGCTTAATAAACTTCGCCTATTTAACTCAAAATCCGGGATTAAGGCCCATTGAATTTTAAATACAAATGAAAGAAATTTTATTAAAAAAAAGAAAGAAAAAACTGTATATCATTGTACACGTGCTAGTTCTAACGTTATGTCTCTTAAATTCGTCATCTGTCATGTCCCAAATACTTGAAAAGAGAATTAGATTGTCTACGGGAGACATCAGCGGTTTACAGATTATTACCGCAATAAAGGAACAGGTCCCCGGCGTCCGATTTACTTTTGACGAACAGACAAATTCAAAATTAAAAGGTCATATTGACAACTCTACTTCTTCTTTAACCTTGGAGGAACTGCTTTTATTGATCAAAAAGAAGTTGGGAATCAATTATGAGAATGAGGGTCAAAACATCATCTTCAGTTTGCCTCCAGCTCCCCAAAAACCGGTGCAACAGAAAGGCAATGGTGCTATCAAAGGCCGTATTGTGGAATTTGAGAGCTCACAACCTCTTCCGGGCGCAACAGTCTATATCAAAGAGCTAAAAAAAACAGTGCAAAGTGATCAACAAGGTTATTACCATTTCATAGATCTTCCCTCGGGAACGTATTCATTGCAGGCCTCTTTTATAGGGTTCAGGCCCGAAGTAAGTACCATACGGGTTTCTGCAACAAAGGAAGAAACTTATGACATCAGGCTTCAGGGAGCAAATGTCCTGGACGAAGTCGTCATTACCAATTCGAGAAAAATCAGGACCGCCGTAGCCCATACTTCGGAAAGACAGCTACTCTCAGAAATTAAGAATGCGCAGACGCTGACCAGTGGAATATCGAGTCAGGAGATCAGCAAATCAGCTGATCGAAATGCGGCCGAGGTGGTCAAAAAAATTGCTGGTGTAACAGTGAGAGACAACAAATTTATTATTATCCGAGGGATGAACGAACGCTATAACCTGACTTATCTGAATGGCAATATCGCACCGTCAACCGAACTTTACTCCAGGGCATTTTCATTGGATCTTATTCCAAGCCGCATCATAGACCGAATTTTGGTCTATAAATCACCGGCACCGAACCTCATGGCGGATATGACTGGCGGTGCTGTAAAAATATTTACCAAGGATGCACGGAACATCAAGCATTTTGATCTGGAACTACAGTTGGGAGTCCGTCCCAATACAGCATTTTCTTCACAGTTTCTAACCTATCAGGGGAGTGGAACTGATTTTCTGGGATTTGATAATGGATTACGAAAATTGCCATCTGCAGTACCAGGATATGGAGATTTTACGAAAGCAACTTTGGATCAGAAGAGTTATGTCGATAACTTCAGTCCATATCTGCAATATGGTCATAAACTTATGCTCCCCATGATGCAATTAACAGCCAACTACTACGATTCATTTAAGCTCGGGTCAAAAAGAGTAAGCATGTTGAGTTCGCTGAGCTATAAAAGTGAAGGGCAGCAATATGCGGTTAATCGTGCCAACAGCTTTTATGGAGGTGATCTCGATAGAACCCATGTGGTCACGCAGGAAAATCAAAGCACGGAAATGGCCCAACTGAATTTATTGCAGAACTTCACTTATGTGATCAAAGACAGCAGCACGCTTATGTTTAAGAATTATTTTTTACAACAAGGTCAAAGCGGCACTGTGGTAAGGACAAGCAAAAATGATCAATACCTCGTCAACGAGCAATCAAATGACCTCGCCTATTTAACTGGGCTGACCTGGAGAGACCGTAGCCCCGGCTTTGATCTACAGGAGCGAAATATCATCTTAAGCTATACGCAGCGGTCGCTATATTCGGGAAATTTTAGCGGCGATCATTATTTGGAAAAAGGAAAGCAGCGATTGGAATGGAACCTGGGTTACACCTACAGTATTCAGAAAATCCCCGATCAGCGGGTAATCCGTTTTCAAAGGAACCGTCAAGATGGCGCCAGAGTCATACTGCCCGGCCCGGAAAACCTCAATTGGACTGCGGCTTATCGTTATGTCCCCGGACCTGATGATATTGAAAACAAAGACAATAGCCTGGACCGTGGAATGTTATCAAGGTCTTGGTCGCAAAATACTGAAAATGTCTACAATGGCTCTGTTGATTACACTTACAAATTACAGCCCTGGATTACCCTTAAGGCGGGTACATACCAACAATGGAAATCCAGAAAATTGTTCAGACGGGTCTATACTTTAAACGAAGGAGATTTGAACAGTGCCGGTTATCCGGAAAATCCTGTTATCGGCGGCAATGGAAATTTTATGGATTTTAGTAAAGTGTTCTTTCAGGAACAAGATCTGGGAAAAGTCTGGAGCACGGACTACCTCAGAGATGATGGTAGCGCATTGAAGATATTCGACCGCACCAGTGGCTCCGATGCCTACATCGCGACCGAGCAATTAAATGCTGGTTACGCTGCCATAAGTCTTCTCCCCTTCCACCAAAAATTGGATATCTATGGTGGTTTACGCGTAGAACACAACCGCCAGAAGGTCGCTGGTGCAATTCCACCTGAACGTGTCGGTGACGTGAACAAACCCGTTCTTGTTGATAACAAAAGGACAAACTATCTCCCCTCGCTCAATATAGGCTACCGACCGACCCAACAAATGGTGCTCAGGCTAGCCTATGGACAAACGGTAAATAGACCTGAATTCAGAGAATTATCACCCTATAGTGAGCTCGATTACCTCAACAACCAGACCATTAAAGGTAATAATCTTTTGAAGCCTGCTGAAGTAAAAAACTACGACATGCGGATTGAATGGTATCCGAAAGATAATGTAAATGCCGAAGTACTTAGTGTCGGGGCATTTCACAAAAAGCTGAAATCGCCTATCGAACGGATGATTTATAGAAGTTTGTATTTTGGAGGGCCGGCTACCGTTAGTTTTGGAAATGCAGACCAAGCCACAGTAAAAGGAATAGAGCTTGAAGTACGGAAAAACCTAGGATTTATGTCCAGCAGCTTCTTCAGGAATCTGTCGGTATCCGCCAATATTACCTGGATTAAAAGTGAGGTCAAAAAAAATATAGACACCACAATAAATAAAAATATAAATCCTGGTCTGAATCCCTATTACACGCGTCAATTGCAGGGACAATCCCCATATATCTTTAATGCAGGCCTCTACTACGACAACGCCGGGTCGGGCACAAAAGTAGCATTAAACTGGAATTTAACTGGTCCGAGTATCTATGCCGCAGCCAATGGTTCTGCCTTCAACGTGGATCTTCAGGGTACTGTGCCCATTATCAATCAAGGCGAACAGGGAAGTTTAATTGAACTGAAAAGACAGCTGCTTGATTTTGCTCTGACACAAAGGCTATTAAAAAGTCTTCAATTCAAACTGAGCGTACAAAACATACTCAATCAACCGATACGGATTGCCGAAGATGAAAACTTTACCTACAAATATGGGAAAGCAGTCTACCAGGGAAAAGACAACGTTGACATCAGCGGAGATATGATCAGTAACCAATACAAAACTGACCGTCATATCATTTGCTCTTTTATGTATTCTTTTTAATACTAACCATGACATCAAGAAACAATAAACACATGAACTATAAAATAGCTGCACTGCTCTTTGGACTTTGTACCTGGCTAGGCTCCTGCCAAAAAGTGGATGATTTTAAAAACACACTGGATGCCCTGCCGCAAGTTAACAATGAAGCAAAATATGCCTATAAAAGTAGTTACATTGTAGGAGATACGATGGTTATTATCGGCCGCCTACAACCTAACAATGGATTAAAGATCCAAATCGGTCAGGCTGAAGCCGCAATTGTAGGGGCCGATACGTTACATTATCGTCCCAATAGCTCGGATTCCAGCCAAAGTGTATTGGACCGGATCAAAGTGATCATTGCAGAAAATATGGGCTCCGGACAAAACATCCCAGTTCGGATAACATCGGGTGGCTATCATCTCAACGCCGCTTCCATCAGCATTTTTTCGCAGTTCGGTTCAGACAGTTTTGAAGCTGCCCTAAAAGTGGTAAATCATGCCAAAATGAGCGACCCCGCCAACGTGTTTTTACATTGCGTCAATGGCAAGGGTGACTTATACTTTTATGAACCGGCCACAGGTGCTCTAAAGGTGGTAAAGAAGGCGGGCACAATAGAAACCCTCCTGACAAGAACGCAACTAAACAACGCTAATTTTACCTTAGACAATTTTGTCACTGGGGGTGTCAATCCACAAGGGACGAAAGCATGGCTATCAATAAAAAGCAAGGAAGACTACCTACTTATCGAAGCTGATTTTGAATCAAAATCCATCAAAGAACTCAATCGAAGTAAAGCATATAAGGCTCCTTACACAGGCGATATCAAGACATTAAATCTTCAAGTCACCACGGGAATTTACCCAGATACAGAAGGCCACGTGTTCCTGATAACACCAGGATTTCTGTACGGGTGGCTCTATACAGCATCTGCATCAGTAGCGATATACGATAGTAATAAGGGTAAACTGGATTACCTATTCCGAAGTGAAGCATCACCCATGGAAATACCCGGTATCAATTTCGAGGGGATCAATCCAATTATTTTGCCGGATGATAATATAATGTATGTCCCTACCACAGCTGGAATTAAACTATATGATCTAAAGAGCAGAGTGCTACTTAGATCAGTCAATATTCCTCAAGAAAGTTACGGGGCCATTCCAAAGAATTATATCGGACCATTTAACAGACTTAAGATAAATTTCGCTACACCATTAGGAAACCGCAGCAATCCTGATATTGCTTTCGGATTTCTACCCAAGCCTAATCGCAAACTTGTCTTCTTATTGTATCAGTATCTGGATGGACAAATCATTGGAAGCCCTGGAAAAAACATTTCTTCGCTTGTCGATGGTCCCAAATGGATCGGCTTCGACTTTATAGAAGGTAGAAGTTATCAGTATGCCAAGGGCGCTGCAGACATCGATGGCTATAACTTCGAACCCTATACATCACCTGGAAAACCTTCCAGTATCTTTTCAGACGAAATACTCAACTATGATGAGGCAGGACATTTGTATATGACCGCAAACGGAAGAAAAAGTATTATAAAAACAGCAATACGATGATAAAAACTAGAAAAAGAGCTCGTTATATGATATCGGTAGCTAGCTTGTTAGTAGCCATAACTGCTTGCAAAAAAGATTTAGATGCGGTGATTCCCGGTAATGGAGAAGCCATAAAAATAAACTACATCGCGAATTCGGATGTCCTTAGACAATATAAAATCGGCGGAATAGGAATTTTTGTCGATACTATACCGTATCATAACACTGGAAATTTCCCTTTTTTCGATTTAATCTCGGCACCGCAAAAACTGGAGTATCCAAATTTTTTCAGTACAGTCCCCGGGTTACTGTATGCGAATTACCTGTCCGGTCAGCACCGTTTTAAATATAACTATATGATCCCCGATTCGTTATCCGGCAGTTTCGGATCGAGACCTGATAAAATGCTTATTGACACAGCACTTGTACTGGAAAAAGATGCAGCCTCATTGCTCTATCTCGTAGATGGATCCATTGGAAGAGAAAACAGTGCGCCTACTTTCAAAATAATGGCTATTCCTGCCAACAGGGCGCTCAAATTAGACAGCACACAGGTAGCGGTCACCATTTCACATCAAAGTCCGGATACAGAAAACATCAGTTGCAGCCGGATAACATCTAACGGAGAGCTAAGCCAGGAAAATTTACCACAAGATCTTGCTTATGGGCAATCGACACCTTATTTGATCTTTGGCGTAAAAGATGCTTCCAATGGCATCTTAGGGCTACGAATATACAGCAAAAGCAAGGGTAAAGAACTGATCAACACGGGGATCCCCGCCAATGGCGGACATGCTTATGTGCTCGCAATATCAGGCTTTCAAAACGAACAACAGAGGCTGTTACCACTAAAATTGAACAGCGACCACACTGTCCAATATGAAAAGGCGACTATTTTTCCAAATCTACGGGCTTCAACAAGACAGATCTGGTAACAAGTACCGATCTCAAACCATGAAACAAAAATATGAACAGAAATATCACCTTATTGACGCTATTAGTTTTAACACTTTTTGCTGGCTGCAAAAAGACGGACGCTCCAGATCTTCGCCCCCTATTTTTGGGTACAAAGAACATTACGCTCCAAGAATTAAAAGCATTGAGTACCAAAACCGAAATTACACTGCCAGCCGGAGATGAAGGTCTGCAAATCAATGGCGTTGTCATATCGGATTTCACAACAAAAAATATTGACACTAAAACAATTATTCTGCAAAGTGAAGAAACGAGTAATAACGCAGGAATCGTTATCCAATTTGACAGTGTTCCTAGTTTTAAACTGGGCGAGCGGATCCAAGTCAATCTAGCCGGTCAAAAGCTGGTGAACATAAATGGAGAGGTAGCATTGGTAAATATACCGCTTTCAAATGCCAGATCCAGTGGAACAGGCTATGTGAATATTCGCACTACAACGATCGATAGCTTATTGAAACATGCAGATTTGTGGAATGGTACATTAATTAGATTATATGATGGTGCACTATCTGGTGGAAATGGGAAATATACAGGAACCCTATCCTTTAAGGAAACTGGAAAAAATGCTTCAATCAAATCACAGGTCGTTCAGGGAGCTCTTTTTGAAAGCACAGCCTACCCGACAGAAGTAAATGAAATAATTGGAATATTACGCACAAATGGAACCGAACATTTTATCGATATCAGAAATACGAAGGATGTCGTTTCCGCCGCGATAACCCGCGTGGTCACTGATGATATGCACATAATAGGGATTGCCAATGATCCCTATAGCAACAAATGGTCTGATCCAAACTTATTCTCTACTGATATGGAAACATCCTTTTCAAAGTATACGGTTGGCTATGTCAGTGGTAATCAGTATCCCAACGCCATGGATATAGATTTTCTTGAAAAGGGTCGTCCTTATTTTTATTTCTATACAATGGGAGGCCCCTATGATAGTTTTATATCCAATGCCCTTACCATTCCAAATCTATATACGCTCCAATCTGTCAAAGAAATCCGAATTACTTTTGCCGGAAGTAAAGCCAATGGGCTTATTGCCACTACCGCCAATGGGGACAGCTTAATTGTGAAGCCTTTTCAATCGGAAAAAGATGTCTTTAAATTAGCTTTGGAATTTTCGGACAATGGCTACCCGATAGATCATATTCCATCGTTAGAATCGTCATCTTTCACAAAGACAGGAACTTTTTATACTGTTACTTTTACCATTCCGAAAAGAACAGAAATTCTGCGATACGCTCCGGAAGATCCCGCTTCGGCTGACTATTTTTATACAAAAGTGGATGGTTGGCTGGCAAGTCCAGGGTTTAAAATCAAAAACCTTTCTACCCGAACCGTAGCTGATCCCTATTCATTTTCTCAGCCCTATGCTCCTATAATTATATCGAAAATCGAATATGCCTTTTAATATCAATCGGATTTAACGTCCGTCGATATATGTTTGGATAAAACATATACTTATACAAATGAAATAGAAGGGCAGATATGCTGTATTTGCCCTTCTAAAATTGGCAAAATATATGCTTCAACGATTAATCTCTAAGTTAATAGATCGGGTAAATATCAAGAACTATCAAACAGAATAGTTCTGTACGGTGCTATCTGATTTCGATGTGTTTTGCATCGTTATTATTAAATGGAACAATTGCTAACAGCTGTGCTGAAGCACTAAGAAAGTCAGCATTAATTATTGGTGTTGAAGTCAAACTTGACCTCTCCCCGAATTTAGGAGTGTTCTAAAGTAGAAAATTCCGTTGTTTTGACCTGTTTTTCGATAAACATTTCAGGTGTCAGATCCTCCAAACAGCTATGGAGTCTGAAGATATTGTATTTCTCCCTCCAGACTTCATTTTTTTCCTTCGCATCTTCCAATGACAGAAACCAATGTGCGTTTAAGCACTCGTCCCGAAAACTTCCATTGAATGACTCAATATACGGATTATCTCTTGGTTTTCAGGATATAGAGAAAACTAATTCCACCTGATGTTCATAAACTCACTAGGAATATTTTTCTTCCGGTTTATAAATCAACAGGTTCTTTAAATATACTGGTTTTCAAGTATTTCGATTGTTAATGGAAAATGTTAATTTTAAAGGAAAGTTAATACTAGACATGATGAAAAGTATAAAATGGTTACTTCTGATTTCGTATGTACTTTTTTACGAAACGTTTGTAAATGCCCAGGATAGACCCATTCCTGTTTTTCCTGCCTCATCATTTAACAAGGACCAGGCTGACGACATGCTTAATAATGGAACAGCAATATTACAGGGAGTTGTAGTAAAAAAGAAAAAGAATCCGGACAATACCTATCTGGGTATTATAGTAACACTTTTTCCGTGCACATCCTATTTTGATGAATGGTATGAATTAAACAAAAAGAATAAAAAAGGAAAAACGCTTGCAATGATGTCGCCTGAAGCCTACTCTTACCGTATCGTTACAAAGGCGTCAGATAAGGATGGTACGTTCGTATTTCGAAATTTAAGACCCGGAAAATACTATCTCCAAACATTGGTACGTCAAGGTAAAATGCATGAAATGTGGAACCAGGTAGGCACGTCAATGTCTGTTGGTTACAATATATATGGTCAGGCTGTCACCTCTTACTCTCGACCGATATATGAGGACTTTAAGTTGTTTTACGAGACAGACGACCTAGTGAAAACCTTAGTCGAAGTTACCTCCGAAGGGCAGATTGTAAATGTTAAGCTTTAAAAAACTAACTATGAAATGTTGTAAAATACTATTTAGCTTCATTTTATTGACGCTATGTCTATCTTCCGTTAACGCGCAGGTCGTAAATTTCCCTGATCAAAGTTTCAAACAGGCACTCATTAATAAGAAAGTAGATGCCAACAATGATGGTGAGATACAGGTATCAGAAGCGCAGAAGGTTACCAAATTGTATCTGGAAGAGACCGCCTTTTCATCTATGGAAGGCATAAAAAGCTTTAAGAATCTAGAGGAATTTGGCACATACAAAAACAAAATCAGGCAGGTAGATTTGCAAGGGATGACCAACCTTAAACGCTTGTACCTTGTGGGCAGCGAAATAGAAATATTAAATATAACAGGTTGCGTCAATCTTGAGCACCTGTCGCTAATTGGCAATAGGCTAAAAGATATAGACATAACCGCATTTAAAAAACTGACGGAACTTAGCCTGAATTACAATCAGCTTACTAGAATAGAGATACACAATTATCCTGAGTTAAAGACAGTAAATCTTTCAAACAATAGTATTGTTGATTTCAAGATCGATAGTTGCCCCAAACTGCAGTCCCTCATGATTCAGAAAAACAGAATAGCAGGGGATTTAGATCTCACCAGGTTTCCGGATATGCACGATTTTTCAGCCGACAATAATTTGCTTTCAGCTGTAAACATCCGTGGCTTAAAAAAGCTGGCATCTTTTTCCTGTTTGTATTGTAATGTTACCACACTGAATTTAAGCGGTACAGAAAGCTTAGTCGATCTGATATGGTAAAGTTATCGAACATAATTTACATGACCGCTAGAACATAGATCTTGTCGCTAACGCGCTGCTCGACGATAGGAAAATAATTACTAGACGGATAGTGGTAAATACAAATACCCTAATATAAAAACATTAGAAACATACGTGTTATGATATTGAATGGTGAGAAAATGCTGGTTGAGTGATTTAAAAGTCGACGTTTCTAGCACTGGCTTCACTTGTCTCAACGCAATGTTCCAGTTCTTGGATCTTTGCTTTCATAATCTCTATCGTTCCAGATGTTAAAGGAATTCGAAACAAGCTATCCGAATTAATTACTGCTTCAATAATAGCATGTGCGGCCTTTACCGGATCTCCCGGTTGTTTGCCGTCCATGTTTTTGGTACCGATTCTAATGTTCCCTAATTTATTTGTATAATCTTGCAGTTCATTTTTGGCGTACTGAACGGATGATCCAAAAAAACCAGTGCGCAAAGCTCCTGGTTCTGCAAGCAGCACTTTTATACCAAATGGTTCAACTTCTTGTTTCATAGCCTCACTCATTCCTTCTAATGCAAACTTGCTCGCCGCGTAAATACCATTTCCAACCCCAGCAGCAATACCCGCACGAGAGGATATTTGTACGATGGAACCTTGCCCGCGGGCTCTCATATGCGGAAGCACGTTCTGGCAGAGCTTCCATACCGAAATGAAGTTCACCTGAAATTGATCATTAATCTCCCACTCCTCAAACTCTTCGAGCATACCGAATGCACCAAATCCAGCATTGTTTACCAAAACATCAATTTGTTTATGATCCTTAATTATTTTTTCAATAAGCGAAGGTATCTGCTCCGTCTCTTTTAAATCAATTATAAATGCTTTGGCGGGTATATTTCTCTCGAAACTCACTTTATCTTCTTCCTTGCGCACTGTACCAATGACGATGTCTCCCATAACGGTAGCTTGTCTTGCTATTTCTCGGCCTAGCCCCTGCGATACACCTGTAATAAGCCACACTTTCTGTTCCATATTTTACTTCTTTGTATTACTTAAACAAAAGTATTCGATACCTTTACCAAATACAAGTACCTACAAATTTGTATGTACATACAATAAATTTATGCGAAAGAAAAGCTCAACAAATTTTCTGAATGAAACAGATCTGCTGGAAAGCTGCGGTATGTTCTATACCTTGTCTATTATTGGCGGCCGTTGGAAAATCGGCATATTAACCTCCTTATTGGACAATAAAGTTTTACGCTACTCAGAGATAAAAAACAAACTTATGAATATTACAGAAAGAATGCTGATCAAACAACTTAAAGAACTGCAGAACGATGGCCTCATCGTTCGGACCGATTATAAAGAAATTCCACCTAAAGTGGAATACCGCATCAGTGAAAAAGGTAAAAGTCTCGAAACTGTTTTGCTTACCTTACAACATTGGGGTAAGCAATACCGAAATTATTGAGCATGTCTCCAATATACAATATATCATTCGCTCCCCCTTGTCCTCATCTTCTATCTGCAGTCCTTCCAATTCAGCGCCAACGATTCATAAATCTCATCAAGCGAATTGTAAATCTTTTCATAAACAAAACGCAAACCTATATATATTTAAATTTAAGATGACGATGTTGAAAAATTATCAATTCAGTAAAAATCCGCTGCATTATGTTTATGCGCTGATCTGGTTGGGCGTGTTCGGTACTTTTGCCTTCTACCTTTTCTCAGGGGCGATGTTCAGGCCGGAGAACGGCAAGATCCATATTGTTGCAATTCTTATTGGTTGGGTGGTACAATATCTTGGCCTAACACTGACTTGTCTGATCATCCTACTTTTAGGAATATACAAGGCATTACGAACTGTGTTGTATAAAAAAGAAATTGATTCCCTATAATCTTTGTATAACATGACAACAGAATAATTCAAGTATAGCCGTATTCACTCAAAATGAAATTGATTATATTAATCTGACTGATATGATTGTCTCTTTTGCTCGATTTGACGATATATTAGAAAAGTTTTCATGTATTTTTAGTATTGTGTAGAACAAGAGTTGAGCAATAATTTATTCAGAAAATGGGATATAGAAGTTATTTATATCTGAGAAAAGCCGGCAGAAATTTATACCTCTTTGAGGCAAACAATTCATTGCCATTTTTTTGGATTACCCTTATAGACAAAACAATATTAAAAAAATATTTTCAGGATTGGCAAAAGTCTCTAGCGGATCAAGAAACCTGTAATCAACAGAAATTTGAACAATTTTCAGAACTAAATCCTACTAGTATTACTATAAGCGAACAAGCTTTAAATATGAACTCGTCAAAAAGAAGGATATTTTTACAAAAACATTTTCCAGAAACAATTCCACTATTTGATGATTTTATTACGTATATCAAAGCACAATTTGAAACCGATGACAAGCTTGAAATTGACATAACTCAATTGTCCGCATTTTACAATTCGCTAAATAATTTCTACAACATACTTGACAATGAATTGAATGCAATAGAAGCAGATAATCCGGCCGGCATAAAATTTTTAGTAATTGAAGATCTAATAGGACAAGGAACTGGATTTGCGATGAGTGAAAACAAAGAATTTTCATCATTTTTGTCTTATCAGAAAGAACTAAAAAACAGAAAAACCGCAGTCGTTGTAGAAAAACAAAAATTCAACAAGAAATCATTAACAATTGCCATTATCTTATTTCTGTTATGTCCTGTTTTTTCAATAATTGCATACAAAATGTATAAAGACGAAGGGCTTACAGCTATGATAGCATTAATAGGAATTTTAAATTTAGGGTTTTATTATTTTTCGATTTGGTCTCTAAATAAAGAAATCAATAACTTTCGCGAAAAAAGGACTTGACTTAACCAAATAATGATTGCCCGTAGAGGGAGCAGATATTGACCTCTCCCCGAATTTAGGAGTGTTCTAAATAGAAAATCCGTCTGTTTTTCAGGGAGAGGTCAAATTATAATTTACGACAGAAAACACCCAAAAATATACTACTAATTCAATAATCCAGAGACGAATATATTAGTGAAATTCTGTAATTTTATTAAACCATGTAGTAGATCTAGTAAAAATCGGTTCTTTAGGGAAGGAATTGCATAAACTAGATTTTTGAAAGGATTGAATTAACGCAACTTTTTATAACAGTACTATATAAAATATTTATGTTGATAAACAGAAATGAAATGTTAAGGCTGTCCGATGAAATTTCAGACATGCTAATAAAGGAAAACTATAATCATACTCAAGTTATGGCAATGTCACACGAGAAGCTAATTTCATACTCAGAAAAGCTTGCATTGCTTTATGATATGGATGAGTCTATCCGTGATGCTTTCCATGAGGAAGATACATTAGATTATTTTAAGATATTGCTGAAATTTGACGTTGCCTATAAAACCAGATTTCAGAAATAGGATCCCTCAATTTGGCAAGTTTTATTTTTTACAAACGCCAATTAAAATAATACCAACTATTTCTGAATATTGGGTCGGAAATCATTAATTCCTCCTACATGAAAAGCCGTTCAAAAAAAGCTCGTAGCTACATGGTAGATTTCAAACGCCCTTCGTCCGATAAAAGCTGATCCACATATACCCTAATCTCCTTTGGTAACATCAGATATACTGGTGTTTTTAAATTCTCCTTTTGCTCGCCCTTCTCAGTAAAAATACCTTTAAACCCTTCATTAAGCCATTTTCCTTCGTCTTCCAAATAGGCGCTATATCTATTATCCAAAATTTCAATAATGTTTTTACTATTTTTCATTTGTTCGGTTGTTTATTCTATTTATTTATCGTCTTTTTTTCTCGAGTCGGTGGTCTCCTTAGCTACTGTTTTAGCATTGTCAATTGGTAAGGGATCTTTCTTTTCTTTTTGCTTTTCTTTTTGCTTTTCTTTTTGGATTTTTTTTAAATGTAGAATAATGGTGGAAGCGGGAACCTCATATTTCTCTACGGCCTCATGTAAAAATAAATAACCACTCATTATATCTGAAATTGCACATTGGACCCTCACTTTATTCGAGATTCTCTTGCCATCATTATTATATTTTTCCATTGCAGTTTATTTTGGGTATAACTTACTGTCTACTTCGGATGATGAAATATCGCAAGCAAATGTGGTTCCTTTTATAAAAAAAAAGCATTTTATCTGCCTCTCATTACAAGCTTGTAGACGCCAAATTACAACATGTAGATTTATTTCTACATAGTCATGATTAACACACACACATTCACGCTTCATACATCGGACAATATTTAATAAAAGTGTAAACATACATGTGTTAACATTAATATTTTTAATATTAAAATATGCTATATGTCTAAATTTAAAATATTAAGTATAAATGAAAAACATAACAGCTTGTGGCCGTCCAGCTATACTGTAGTAGTTTGACATCTACATACTTAACATACTACAAAACAATGATTTTTAACATTTACGGATATAGTTTTGCTCACGTAATAATGACTATACCAAATAAATCACAATTATCATTAATTAAAAAATTTTAAGTATGGAAAAACAACAAAAACGCAAATTTTATGTGGAACCAAGTGTACCCCCTACGATTGTTGAATTAGAACAGGGCATTGCCGCGGGATCGGCTTCTGTTAACCCCGGAGATTCGTCCAATCCCTCAAGTCCCAAAAGGTTTGATAACGGCAGTCAGAATTCAGACTTTGATATTTAATCTTAAAAAAAACAAGATGAAAAAGTATAATATCAAATAAATTAAGAAGAAACATTTTCGGGGCAGCCGTATTTTACTTATTACTAGCCAGTTTCACATCCTGCTTTTCGAAAAAAGAACAGATGGCACCAACCGGAGATGGTGCTGTACTGAAAGTTGGTGTGAAAGGAATAGAAGAAGCAATAATCGGTGGAACAGGAATAACGTAAAAATGTCCAATAAAGGAAATAGCGGCATTAATAAACAATCATTAGTATCATTTGGAAGCGTGGACGCTTTTGTGGACTTTGGTGAAGGTACACTTGGTAACGACGTTCCGGTTGTAACAAAGGCCAGCTCAACAGATACATTGAGCAAAAAAGCCGCATCAGGAACAACGAAAGCGGTGGCATCATCTCAAATGGAAAATGGCACTAAATTCCGTCTTCTGATCTACGATGCTGCTAACGCTTTAGTCGTTAATCAAGTTGTTACTTCAGGAGTGGATCCACAGATCAAGGTAGATGCCAATAAGAAATATACTTGGTATGCCGTATCTGTAAATGAAAAGAATGCAAGTGTTCCTGATGTAAATGGTGCCGGAGTGATCTCCCGTAGTGGGCTAGAGAACAAAGATGTATTGTATGCTTCGGGCAGTGTCAATACAGTAAATGGTGAGAATTATTTGGAGATAACATTTAAACGAATGACCGCTAGAATTCAGGTGAAATTGAATGTTAGAGGGCTTTTTGCCAGAATAGAAAATAGTACGAGCATTTCATTAGTTAAAAACAGTACAAATACGACTGTTTTGCAAATGGGTGATTTGAATATGCTAACGGGGCAGTTTAATAATGTGGTAAATGTAGACAAAGCGGTATTAGGCTCTTCGATGGTAGAGGAAAGTGGAAATCCTGCTGCTACAGTTAAAGTAGCAAGCTTCTTCACATTGAGCACGGAAACAATTCCTACCAATAGTTTCAAGATGAAGTTTAATACGTTGAAAGTTACATTGGATGATTCGCGTGTAAGAACATTTACACCATTAACTTACACTTATCCTGGCGCCTACACTCCGACAATAGGCAGTACCTATGGATTGAATATCCGTCTTATTGAATCTCCAGTTAAAGTTAAAGGTGTTTTATGGGCACGATCCAACCTGGTATATAACGCAGCTGAGATGGACAAATATAGATTAAAATCCAATCCAGGAGGATCAACTCCGGCTACTAAGGACACAGAATTCTGGAACTGGAAATCTTCTACACCAACGGGGGCTGCAGGCAGCACGGACCCTTGTGCTTCGGTTTATCCGGAAGGAACATGGCGTATGTCAACAAAACAAGAATGGGAATCCATCGGACAACCTGATGATAAGCAAGAGGTGTTGGGATTATTCTGGGGTGCGCAATATGCATACAAATGGAATAGAGACAGTGATTACCCTAGTAATCCGGCATATGACGACAATGACCTTACCTTATCTTTTGGTGGATACCGTACTAAGCCAAGCACATTGGGTGGATCGACATCTGTAGTAGGGAGCCCGGGTGGTATCGCTTTAGGTGCTTTTGCCTCTGGGGAATGTCATTATTGGACTTCCGACAATAGAGACTCCAATACAGCATTTGCTGTGAAGTCAGCATTTACAAGGGTTGCCTGGCTATTCTCTTGGGGAAATGTAACTTACCCTAATCTCAATAAAGCCGAGGGTAGAAACATCCGTTGTGTAAGACAAATTGTTAATAATTAAATTAATAAAAGCTTTAAATCT
>Ga0213825_1000885_pt1 | contig 21548 bp, 28 predicted proteins | sample MC6MC0900MG_FD_179896 | JGI IMG/M metagenome (GOLD analysis project Ga0213825, IMG submission 179896) | Enriched soil aggregate microbial communities from Iowa State University, Ames, United States - MC6-MC0900-MG | ecosystem: Environmental > Terrestrial > Soil > Unclassified | place: USA: Iowa... | reverse complement strand
TTGCGCACCAATAATTGAGCCAAACATTAAGACAATTGTTAGCGGCCATTCAATTTTACCTGTTGCAATATACGTAATGGCTGCTCCAGAGCACATGGCAAATACGCCTACTCGAGACAAACCTACCGCTTTTATATAGGAAAGTTTTTCATGGGCATAAGTATAGAGAGCCAATGTACTGCTACCAGGACCAAATAATCCATCGTAAAATCCTACCCCAAGCAAAATGGGGCCATTTTTGCGATTCATTTTAAAGCTTTCCTCTTCACCAAAGTCTGCGCCGCCGATAAAGGACATAATAAGTGCAAAGCCTAGTAAAATAATTGCAATAAGTGTTAACGTCTGGCCACTCATAAAGGAAGCAAAAAGCCCGCCCAATGTGCCGCCAATTAACGAGACAAGTAACACAGAACGCATTTCTGCCCATGACAATTCTTTTCTTCTAAAAATCGTATAAAAGCTAGAAAAAGCGCTGACCATATTGGAAACTTTATTCGCTCCAATTGCTGAGTGAACCGGTACGCCCATCAACATCATCGTTGGTAATGTAATTAATCCGCCACCGCCAACTAATGTGCCGATCAGGTTACCTGCAATACCGATCACTAAAAATAAAATGTATTCCATCTAATCCTTCTTTCTGCAACCACTTGATGACAATCTTATGTTACAGTATAACAGAATCCTATTTTGAAAGAAGTACATAATGAGGTGATCTTATGCATGCACAACACAAAACGCCTACGCCAAAACTGTGCAAACAACTGACAATTGTTGTGGCAACCATTTTTACAGCTGGTATTACGGCCACTTTGATTCAATATCGTAAGCTTCCCTCTTCCATTCCAGTTTTACAAAGCTTTACGACAGAACATGCACAGTTCGGCCCTAAAATCGCCATCTTTTATTTACCCTTTGTAGCATTATTGCTATTTTTACTTTTGCATTACTTGGAAATAAAAGCGGCTTACCCAGTAATAAGAAAAAACAAACCTACCTTATCTCATATTGAACGTCAAAATGGCATCATCACCTTCTGTCTGATGAAAAACAGTATATTGCTATATTTTACATACTCACTTTTCAATGACTTAACAGTGGCAATGGGACATACTCGTATTTTACAACAATGGCAAGCTTATGCCTTTCTTGCTCTGTTATTGTTCATCTTTATTTGGGGTATTATTCGTGGATTATATCTCCAACATAAATTAAAAAGCTAGTTGCACAACACCTACGTGCAACTAGCTTTTTTTATGATAACACAGTGCCAAATTGCTGATTGTAGCGCCCCTTTCCATCATCAACTAATAACAAAAAAACGATAAAATCCCCCATAAATCCTTTGACTGATAATTATTCTCAATGATAAAATTTTTGTAAATAAACGAGATAAAATAGCAAAGAAGGACGACTTATGTCGAGTTGGGGAACAAGTATTGTAAATGCTGCTAAAAAAACGGCTAAAGATCAGGTTTGGCCTGCTGCGATTGGTGCTAGCGTAATAACAGGAGCAGGAGCTGGTATAGGGAATGGTATTTATACCGACACCCAGAATAAGGTAAATAAACATATAAATAATATATATAACACAAAAATACCTGTTAAAAGTGTAGCAAAAACTGTTGTTTCAACAGCAGTAAAAACAACTGGTATTGGCTTAGGGGTAACGCTTGGCGTAAACTTTGGTTATCGTTTAGGTCAAGAAAGAGGATGGTGGAAATAATCGCTACTTTTGCACTTAATTTTTCAGAAAAAATAAAATATTTGAATATCTGCTATTTAATACAAGATGAGTTATTGACTCAACAATGCTTTTATAATGAAGTAAAAAAATATTGGGAAGTAAAATCGAGAACTTCCCTAACAATACATTCTATTTCTTTCAAACAAAGGATAACTACTTCATAGATCCGAGCAATCCAATAATTCAACAAGATGGGCAAATGTATTATTCTGTATATACAGAGAAGCCAAAAGCAAAACAAGTTAATATATCAGCAAGTGTTATTATTAACAATCAAAAAACAGATGGCAATATTGCACCTAAGGTATTTGTAAGTGATTCTTTTATTTCATTGTCCATCAGATTGCATTTCAGAAAAATGGCGCAAACAACAGCGCATATTATCACAATTGAATGGATAAGTCCTGAAGAAACGTACTATATAATGGACAACCTTTTACGATTCGAAAAAGGTGCAACTAAAGTGCAGGTAAACCCTCATTTACGAATTGACCCTTCTACTATGAAACTAGGTATTTGGCATGTAAGAATTTTAATTAGTAACATTCTCGTGCAAAAAGTACAATTCAAGTTATCAACCATTTCATACTTCAAGGAAAGTCGGTGAAGTATTATGTGGTATTATCAATCACTCGTTTACTTTATATATTTTACACTCATTATTTTTGTATCTACTGCTATTGGATTAGGACCTCCTTCTAAGGCTGTGCCAAAATCATCTTATGCAAAAAGATTGAAAATTGCAGTAGTAACCGCCCTTTTCTTTACATGTATTGTTACACTTTTAGATTTAAGATTTCCTTTTGGATTTGATTAACTCACTTATTACTATACGATATAATAGGTTTCTATTCAGGGTATGCTTATATTTCCTTTTAATAAAAAATGGCGCAAGTCCAAATAGTATTACTCCTTATTGTGCAAGAATACAATTCACAATTTCGTACTTCAAGGAAAGTTGGTGAAGTATTATGTGGTATTATCAATCCCTTGCATATTTTTTGTATTTTACGTTAATTATTTTCGTGTCTTTATTTGTAACAGGTTCTCCTTACAAAGAGACCCCAAAATCATCCTATACAAGAAGATTACTAACGTCTATGGTATGGGCTCTTTCCTTAACATGTATTGTTACACTTTTGGATATAAGATTTCCTTTTGGATTTGATTAGTATTTTTCCTAAATACATACCCTGCCTCTTCCCCTAACAACTAGGAGGTGTTTTCTATTAAAAATACGACACAAAAAGACAAAGTAATCATAGCATCTGGCTTTTTCTTTATCGCTTTTTTCGTTAAGTTATTAAAGGATCTGGAAGATTTCAACCTAGAAGATTTACTCGCATATACACTTTTGGCAGCAATAGGTACTGGGATATTTTTTATTCTTAAATATCCATTTGACAGTAAATGATTAATTATAAGAGCGTGAGACTTAATCAATTGTCTAATTAAAAAGTCGATTGAATCCTACATATTCGGACCAATCGACTTTTTGATTACATGACATCATTCATTTTCTTTTTATTGTGAGAGAATAGACTTTCAAAGTATAGATTCACTAAGAATAGTCCTAAAGCGAAGGCAATAAGACCACCACTAATAAATGAAAGTAGCAGTTTATAAAATAAGCCAAAGTCAGCTGTATAGTGATAATAATCTAATATTAAAAAAATCGCTAATGTGCCAATAATCGAAGTCAAACTAGAGATACAATATGCCCAGATTAATTGTTTTCTGCTATACAAAATACTTCCCACTTCCTTTCAAAGTGCTTGTATATATTAGAATGAGAAAATTAAAAAGAAAATATGCATTTTTTAAACATTTATTTGTAAATACTCACAAGTAAGCGAGCCTTATTAGTATTTATTTATACCCTCGGAATAACATCTTAACCACATCTTTGAATAATCATTCCGTTTTCTGTACCACGTTTCACAAATTATAGAAAATAGATTATACTGGAACTAACTATTAACAATCTTATTCAAAAAGGGGAATCTCCTATGACTGAAAATAATCAGACTGAAGCACCAAAAAAGAAAATGAGCTTGCAAGAAGCCGTCAAGCAACAGCTTGAAAACAAAAAGAACAAAAACGCTTCGACGAAAGGTAAATTGAATGGTGATACGTCAACAAAGAAAATGACAAGTCAGCAGACGAAAAAAACAAGTAATACGCGTAGAAAAATGGGCGTATAGAGTCCCTAATAGAGAACAAATAGAAAAAGCATTCAAGGAATCGTCCATATTCCTTGAATGCTTTTACTTCATTAAACGTCTTGGCGTAATGCTTGAACTTCTGCTAATGATAAGTTAGTTAATTCCATAATCTCTTTATCACTATTTCCTTTTATAATCATCTTTTTCGCAATGCCTTCTATGCCTTTTTTAATGCCTTTTTCTATACCTTCTTGTTCCGCGTAGTATTTTGCATCTTCGATTTTCGCCGCTTCATCTAGCATGTACTTGACTCTTGATTGGTAAGCGATAATATTGTCAGGATCTTGACTGATTTCTTCCCATGCTTGAAATGCTTTACGAATATTTTCATCTGTCTTCGCTATTTCCTCCAATGCTTTATAGATATCCTCACGAACAATGTTTTTACCGTCATCTACCATACCAAACATTAGTAACCACCTCACTAGAATATTATTGAATGATTGTTGTTCTTCATTTGTCCAAGCCTTTAAAAATTTATCCAATTCAATAAAATGAATTTCTAACACATCATCCGATTTTTTTACACGCTGTAAAGTTCTATCTTCATACAAATGATACGTGCTATGATAATGGGCTGCTTCTTGAAACAATGTAAAATTACAAATGTTAATTGTAATAGTAGGGTTCAATGTATGATACCCTTTGCCCTTTTGTAACTGTAGGTTGTACAATCTAGACCAATAAAATAATGTACGCTTAAGCATGTCTTTTTTATTGGCTAATTGTATTTCAATATTAATCAACTCTTCATTTTGTGTTTTCACAACAATATCAAAACGGGTTTGTTTATCCTCTTTATGCTCTCCACTAACTTCTTGATTTAGAAACGACAATTCTTTGATCGGTAATCTGCCAGTACGATGAAAGATTGCGTTTAAAAACACAATCGTAAGATGCTTATTTCGCTCACTTCCTAAAAGTTGTTTAAAAGCAAAATCTATTTTTAAATCCAATAAATTCGAAAGCGGAATATGACTTAGGGTTTTTTTGCTCAACTCTTTATCCACCTCTATTTATTATTTCGAATAGTGCCTTTTTTACTGAACTAATTTATTGTTACTTTTCAAAATAAGTAGTAATAACAATATCGTACTACCCAATATACCTATGTATGGGAATAACAATGGTATATGAATAATATGAAGTAAAGTCATGCTTATAACTAGACCACAAAGGAGCAAAACGAATGAAAGCATATTTTTAATCATATTAACACCCCATTTCAGTAACACTTATTTTATCTAACTTATAATTGTTAAATTCAAATACCTCATCACAAAGCAATTCGATATCTTTTTGCATATGGCTCGTTAGAAGAATTGTTACACCACCTTTTTTCAGTTCCAGTAATAAAGTTTGAATATCTTGCACGCTTTTTTTATCTAGTCCATTAAATGGCTCGTCAAGAATAAGTAAAGCAGGGTCCTCCATAATGGCTTGTGCAATACCTAACTTTTGTTTCATACCTAAGGAATACTTTTTTACAGGTTGTCTATTATTAGGATCTAAACCTACTCTCTCAAGGGTCGACTTAATTTTGGCATCGTTTATTTTATTTTGAATAGCTGCTAAGTAGCGCAAATTTTGAAAACCAGTGTAGTCATCAAGAAAATGAGGTGTTTCAATGACAATGCCCGTATTTTGCGGAAAATCAACTTCTTTTCCGAGCGTTTGTCCAAATACTTTTATTTCACCACTATCAGCGGAAAGAAAACCACTAACAATTTTAAATAAAATCGATTTGCCACATCCATTGTGACCGATAAAGCCATAAGCCTTCCCCTTTTCCAATGAAAAAGATACGGAGTGAAAAACTAATTGCTTTTTAAACGTTTTTGATATATTTTCTACTTCTACAATAAACGGTTGCATCATTAACCCCTTTCCGAAAAAATCAATATATTTTTCCTACTCAACACATAGAGATATATAATACAGCCCCCTATTACAAGTAACTGCGTTATCAGAAAGCGTATATATTTTTCGTAATCTATTAGAATACTAGCAATAAATACGTGCTGCCCTATTATTATTGGAAATACTAGTTGTAAAAAATAGAGAATGACAACAAAAATAAACCCACTACTTAGTCGGTTAAATTGAATAGAAACAGCAAGTTGAACACATGCAACACAAAAAGCACCAATAAATTGGCCAACAAACGCAGGTAGAACTAGCCTTAGAAAAATATTCTCCAGAGGTATTGCCATCCCTGTGAAAAGTGATTCAGTAAACGGAAAAGTACGATCATATAGCGTAAACGAACTAATCATTAACATCATTTGATAGATGAGTAACATAGCAAATATAATTAAACAGAGGGATAAAACATGCGAAGTAATAAAAAGTAGTCGCTTTTCTATTCGTAGCATACTAAAAATAGCGTGCTTCCCCATCATGTGCGCAATATAGACATCTACCATCATTGCCATTCCAAAATAGGGAAGTAAAATGATCAAGATTTGAATAACATGTAGTTTCTCAATTATCACCATCCCGATGCATATTAAATAAACATCAATCGCTGTATAATGTGCATAGGCCTTATTATATATCGCATGAAATATCACCGTCGCTATTAGCCAGGCGAGAAAAAGGAACATTCTTTTAGATACAAAACGAATATTGTAACGAATGATCGATAGGTTTTGCAAAGGCATTCGTTAAAAATTCACCCCTTTAGACAAACGCAAAGAAAAAATTAACAAGCCTATACTTAAAATAGTTAACGGAATAAGTGACATGATTATATAGAGTACAATTGAATTTACATACGGATCCAAATAATAGATACTTATAAAACTAAAATCCAATATATTCAGAAAAGGAATATTGTAGAAATTTACAATAGCATTAAAAAGTAATAGAAAGAAGATGATGCTCATACCTAAACTACTGTACTGTCTTTTTGTTTTACTTTGCCAATACAAATAAAAACTTCCTAAAAAAATTAGGGTCATAAAAAACTTTATCGCAAAAAGGCTAATAACAATGATTGGAGATAAATCGAGAGAAAATAACGTATATGGATCATGTCTCCATTTGGTTTCTTCGCTCCAGTTGAATGTTCCCCCAAGTATGTAAACCGCTTCTAAAATAACTACAGCAAAAACATAAATTGTTAAAAATAAGCAATGTAAAATCATTGCCTTAATGTGAACTTTTACTATCGAAACTTTTGTCAACAGCCTTCCAGCACAATAACGTAGGTTACCTTCATTAGCTAAATCAAACAGAAAAATTAGAAACACTGGCACAATTAATAATAAATAGAGATACCTATTACCAAAGATAAAAAATACACCATTCCAAATGTTACTATCAACGGACCAGTCATTCATCCGCAATACAATGCACGGAAGTATTAGTATATAAACGCACAACCATAGAAACTTTTTACTCTTTAAAATTCTTTGACAAGTAATTCTCAAAAAATTAGCTTCCATTTTTCAACTCCCATTTATAATTCAGATAACATGCTACTAAGCCCATTACAATTAATAGTAAATTTACAATAACAACATCACTTCCATGTAAATCGATACTCGACATAACATAATAAATTTTAGTTAATGCAAATTTTCGCAGCCCATCTAAATTAGAAATAAAAATATCAAACGTTAAGTAAATTGCAAAAGTAATAGCATAAACATAGACAATTTTGGAAAAGAAACTTGTTATGCCCATAGCAAAAATAGCTATTGAAAACCCTAAGGCAAAATGAATGGCTATAACCAATAGGACATAATGCAAAGGGCTCGCAACAAATAGATCGCCCATTAAACCGTCTGGCTGAAATTCAAACGGATAGAGCATTTTATTTTCAAAAAAGACACTCATCCCTAAAAAAAACAGCGCATTCGGTATACATAGAGCCAAACCACCAGCAATACCATTAGCAATAAATTTAAAAATACGATATTTTAAATGTCCCATACGGATGATAGAAAAATAATGAAAATGACCTCTTTTCTCAGCTACAAACGATGCAGCGTAAGGATAGATAGCGGCCAAAACAAATATAATTTGTGTAAAATGGAAACCATTCAGCCAAATATGATATGTATTACCACCTACTTCAAGAAGATACTTTAAGTTTTCAGCTGTTAAGTCATCTGCTTCTCTATCAATAAAAAAATGCGTACTTAATAGAGAACTATAAGCAGAAAAATAACACAAAATAAACATAACCATAATTACTATTGCCATTCTTTTATTGAAGATGGCACGTATTAATTCTCTCCAAAGCATGATTATCACCGTCTATTCTTAAAAAATTTTAAACGAAAAGGTTTTCCTCCATAAAAATATGGAGGGAAACCTTTTCAGTATAGATTTAAATAAGAATCGGGATTCCAAGCCCCTGTAACATTGTACCTGTTATACCAATTACCATCATCGGTTTGAGCGCTCATTCGATATTGATGATTTTGAGCCATACCTTGATTCGTCAATAAACTAGAAGTAGCAGTGCGAGTTGTCAAAGTTGAACTTCTAGCATCGCCATTAGAATTTACTACCATAAATTTCGTCCTTACCTTTGATTCGATATAGTCCACTTTTAGATATGGATCTTCATCTTTTGTATATTTATATGCTGGGGCAGAATATACCTTTGCATGCCAAAGACCTGTATTCAAATCAAAACTAAATTTAGCATTATATGCACTTACTCCCGTTGCGCCCAAAAACATCATTACGGATAGTCCTAATACTGTTAAAGCTTTCATCTTATTCATGAAATCTCCTCCTTATTAGCTAAGCGAATATAAACTTTTTGATAGTGCTGTTATCAAATGCTTCATTCTTGTGTCATCTTGTTAACGAATGGCTATAAAATTCATCTTTTATTCTGTCTAAATATAAATTACTATCTTCCCCATCTTCTTGAGGGTACCGCTCCAATAAAACGGGCATTAATTTATCCCATAGCGTGTCCATTACATAAAAATCTCGATCAAAGCTATAATCTAATTCATAAAGCGATATTCCCAGTGCCTTAGCATAGCGTTCTTTTTCGGGCAACACGATATCCGCAACATTTGTAGCAATATATTGATTCACTTCCTCTTGGGAAATACTTACACCATAAATCTCTTTCGCTATTCGTAACGCATCTATATACCTTTCTGTTTCCTCTACAGCGACTTTTTCCAAATAAGCATTGTCATGTTTCAAATGACTCATTTCATTATGAACTTTTAATCGAAACTCTGCTTTTCTATTATTCAATGTATTTTCTACTGACTCTGAATTTAAATTTACACTTCTTCCTAAAGATTTAGCATTATTTAACTTCACATCAGGCATTTCATCTAAAATCTTTGCTACAGCTGATTCTAAATCAGCATTAACATTATCTATAACATTTTTATCTTTTCCAAATACTATTTGGCTACTAATAGCTATTAATAATAGAATTGTGCTAACTGAAAAAATAATTACTTTATTTTTTTTCTGCACATTAAACTCTCCTTTCTGTATCTAAATAGGTTTCATAAATGTTCTATCACCACAAGCCAAACTAGCAGTGTCTTTTTCACATGTTATTACAATAGTAGTAGTCAAATGTGCATTTTCACCTGTTCTAGCTACTATGTTTTTATTGGAACCACCCGAACTAACTCTATAAGGTCTTCCTGGTAGAACATAATTGTATTTATTTCCCTGACTCCATTCCAAAGAAGAAACAGAACCAATCACATTTCCAGAAGAATTACCAGATCTATAAATAAAAGATGCATTAAAGCCAAGAGAAATATTGGGATCCATAAATCTATTGGTATAGTAACTAGCGGTATATCCACTATAAGTAATTTCTGCTCTAGCTAGATAATTCTTATCTACATCAATGTTATAAGTATAAATTGTATTTGTTGATCCAGTCATTAAACTAAAGTGACGAATAGTACCGCTCCATGTATCACTAACCCGTATCGCATTTGCAGACAGTGCTTCTCCTCCAAATAAAAACATAGCAACTAACAAAAATATTAAAATTTTATTTTTCATATAAACACTCCCTCCATATTTATTAAGCTATTTTTTTCAAAATACCGTTATTGTTATTTCCTTAATCCAATCTCTTAATTCCATAATAGGTACCTAGTAAGAATATAGAAATATCTGTTATATTACACTTCTAGTCGAGTTAAATTTATTTTATCTTGCTCATAACCGACATTTCAACCGACAATTTTTTTGTCGGTTCTATCGGATTTTCTGTCGGTCACAATCAATTCACCTCGATTAATCTTCCTCAAAATACCCGGAGGACGGACTTTTCGCTTCTAGCAGTTCTTAATGAAGGAATTTCTACAGATGCAAAAAAACTAAAATAAAAAAGTGCCGATTTTTCTCGACACTCTCTGTTTCAATTCTCTGTAATTTCATCAAGTAATTGTTTTTCTTTCGCTACCTCAACAGCTTCTAGTCGTGTAGATACACCTAACAGGCAAAAAAGCTGAGATAAACGACGTTCTACCGTTCGCACTGAAACATGGCATGTTGCTGCGATTTTCTTATTGGGATAGCCTTTCATTAACATCTCTAGTAACTGTTTTTCTTTTTGCGTGAGTGTTAAATGCGTAAATCGATCATTTATTTTGTCATGTATGTAATCTAAAAAATCAGTTGGAATCACCATTATTCCTTGAACACTCAATCGAATTGTCAAAACGATTTGCTCAATGGGGGCAGTTTTTATAAGAATACCATCTACCTTTTTTTCGAATAGTAGTGCATAATAGCAACAATCCATCTCCTTAACGTATAAAATAACGATCGCTTGCTCCTGCATTGCTTTAATTTGGGTCACAAGCTCTAGATTGTTTTTTGTGGCAATACAAGCATCAATTAAATATACATGGAATTCTTCCTTTTCCATTCTATTTAAAACGTTTTGAGGATTCTTCTCTGTTTCTACATGCAAACCTTCTAACTCAAAAGACAACGTTTTTAGACCTTTTAGAACAATCGGATAGTCATCTACAACTAAAATTGAAATCAATCGTATCACTTCCTTCGAATTCGTTTCATTTTAATTGCGACTATGTATTAACCACTTTTACGAGGACATTTACCTCCAATCATCGTCCATCTAAAGCAAACACTTAACATTCAAAAAACAGTCGATTAAAGGGATTTTACCTCGTCAATCGACTGTTTCCTTGTTTAAAAATTTTAGCCATGATATATTCCGTTTCCAGTCCATTGATTGAATTGAAATTGTGAATATCGAGCATACCTATGTACTTACCTAAAGCCTCTAACCTACTGTAACTTCTTGCGCATCCTTCTTGAGAAAATAAAGCCTGCACCTATAAAGAAAACGAGCATCATAACCTTGAGTATCGGAAAAATAAAGAGCTTACTGACAATAAAAATAACAAGAATATAATAGATGAGCATTGCTAATAAAAATAATCTTAGTTTATTCAAATCGTTACCTACTTTCTTTTAATGCCGCTTCTATTGCAGCAAGCGCCTTAGGCCCCATACCATGTAATTTTTTTAATGTCGCTAAATCGACGTCTTTTAATTGTTGTAGTTGTGTATAGCCAGCGGCATTTAATGCTCGTATAGCTGGCTTGGCAACACCTTTCGGCCATTCTGTCATATCAGCACATCCCTTCTTGTTAATGTTTACGTTACTAAGCTAGAATCTTTTCATATCTTGTTCGATTGTTTCTAATAAAGTGGATTGCTCAAGGACTTTTAACAAGTTCCTCCCCTTACAAATCCATTTTTCTCCTATTAAACCGAGGCGATTTAAACAAATGCCCTTTCGTATATAACATATCCCAAGAAGGACGAAATCATTTTCTTTCTTACATAAGATAATTGTATTTAATATTTCTATCCTTGCTTTTGCATAGTTTTTATTTCGCATCAATAAAAACGTAATATTCATCAACAGACGAATATGTAAGCGCGAAACATTACGAAAGTTCTCATACATCGTAATATGGCGTAAAATAAATTCCTTTATTTGCAGGACAGTCGGCAAAGGAAATAAAAACAGAATAGTAGTCAACATATATAATTCAGTGACAAAAAGTTGATTGTGTTTAGATAAGTCATACCAAACTGGTTCTACAATCGTTTTCGCCTGCTCTAAATCATTTGTTTTAGCTAAAATGATTAATCCATCTAAAATAGTCGCAATATGGTTAATTTGTAGATCATCTTTATTTTCTTTTAAATAGTGTTGGCACTTTTTCCATAGTCCTTCAAGTAGTACTTCATCATGCGTATTGATACGATAAAACTGAATGATTATTTCATCACGTTGACTATATTGGTAACCATTTTGAACATAATAAAATTCATCAAATGGAATGCCTAATCGCTGTAAAATACCGTGCATCGTTCCTAAGTTTATCTCGGTATTGTTATTTTCAAACTTAGAATACGCACCTTGTGTTAATAAGTGAGCGGCTACATGCTTTTGGGTATACCCTTTACTAATCCGAATTTGTTTTGTCGTCTCACCATAACCTTTCACGTTACCATTCACTCCTTTACAAAATATTCTTTTACGAATATTTAGCTAAAACAATAGAAATGTTGGCAATGATGTAATGCGCTAGTGGGTGATTAAATTGATTGGTGTAGTAAATAAAAAGCAATATACTTTATATACTAGAGCAAAGCTTCAGCAACTACTAATGTTATCAGTGATGACCAGTTCTACCTTTATTGTACAATTTACGATTTTTTGTTGTCCATCAATAAAAGCTTTGTAAACCGACTTTATAGCAGAAGGTTTGCAAAGCTTTTCCATTTATAGAAGTACTTGGCTTCAAATAACCAATCAATTCGTATAACTAGTATTTTCTTCTTTAAACATTCCACTTAACATCTTTAATGAAACGACAGTTAGCAAGCCCAATATCCTCATTACAAAGTTTAGGTTTATAGAATCTAATAACATACCCCTGTCCCTCCCCCTGCACGAACACTGTCGTTTTTAATTTCTTATATTTACAAATATCCTAAAATTCCAGCTTATTTTAACGAAATATTCCTAAAAGAATATAGCAATCGTAAAACTGATTTTTTAATATTCTTTTAGGAATATTTTGAAAAAATCAATAAATTATCGTTTATTATAGAAGCATCAAAATTGGATTATTAATTCTTTTATTGTTTTTCAACTGTATATACTTTGAGTCCTTCAGTATTTTTTTAGAAAAAGGGTGATGAAAATATAAAAAAACGCATTGTAGTTGTTGTTATGTTGTTACAAGCTTTCCTTATTGGCTATGCCATTCAAAAACGCCATCACATTATGGCAGCAAAGCATGATTGGCATAAAGTAACTAAGAATAATTGGGATGACATAGCAAAGGTCATTTCTCAAGTGATGCGATATGGAAAAGAGGGTCCGTATGGGTTATTTGCAAGAGAGAAGACATTAATGTTGAATGGTAATAAAATTACAGTAACATTTGTTAGAGAAAATGGAAAAATACACATTAGTAATGCGTGGGTGAATAAATAATGTCTAAAAAATTAGAAAATTCGATTTTAGCTTTCAAATTTATAGATGCTGAAGAGTTATATCACACAAACGATTTACAACATTTTCATGATGAACTAATATCCAGTGCTTATGAAAATGGTAATATGATTAATTATACCTTTCTACATTATTTATTAATGAAAGAAGAGTCAGCAGAGTTACACAATCTTGTCTTTTCTTTATTTGTAAATTCTTTAACACATATCGAAGGTGCCTATCATTGTGCTCTCTATCACGCACAAAGAGCTGTCGAATTAACCAACGAACAAGATACATTTAGCTTAGAACATTTATTATTCCTTAATATCGTTCCTGATAAATTAGTGAGTGATGAAAAAGCGATTGAAATTTGTCATAAAATATTGGCGCTAGACCCTTTGAATAAAACCGCTAAAAGTTCCCTTAATGAATTACAACGTAAAACTAAATAACGATTACATTTGTGAATAGATGGATTTACAAGCACTAGGTTAAAACGTTATAATTCTTCGTTTTAACCTAGTGGTATTTAGTTTCAAGTGCACTTCTTACCTATTGATGCTATTTAAATAGCTAAAAATCAGTATATGTAGGTGATGAATCTATGCTAAAAAATCTAGAGCAACTTATTCTATCTGGCAACTTTAAAGAAGCTGAAGCGTTATATCACGAAATGGATTTCCAGCAATTTGATGATGAAATAATCGTCAGTGCTTATGACAACTGCAATATTCTTTACTATACCTTTTTACATTATTTATTAATGAAAGAAGAATCAGTGGAATTACACAATCTTGCCTTTACTTTATTGATAGTCCCTTTAGTGCCTATCGAAGGTGCCTATCATTGCGCGCTCTATCACGCACTAAGAGCTGTCGAATTGACAAATGAACAAGATGTAGGAGATTTAGAGCTTATATTATTCCTATATGAGGTGCCCGATCAAGTAGTTAGTGATGAAAAAGCACTTGAAACATGCCATAAAATTTTAGCTTTAGAGCCTTCGAATGAAATTGCCAAAAGTTTACTTAAAAAAATACAACCAAAGAAGTAAACTGTCTTATGTACTTGTGAATAAAGTACAAGCGCCTTTCTTATCTAGCTCTCTACCCCTTTTACACCTATTAATAAATAGGCGCAAATTTTAAAAAACGAAAAAGCTCCTAGAAACTATAAAATTTTCTTAATTACGAAAATACAACAAAAGGAGAATGAAACATGTTAAAAAATTTAGAACAGCTCATTTTATCAGCCAACTTTAAAGATGCTGAAGCATTGTATCACAAGATGGACTTTCAACAATTTCATGATCAGCTACTATCTAACGCATACGATAACCGCAATATGATTAATTACACCTTTTTGCTTTATTTATTAATGAAAGAAGAGTCAGCGAAGTTACACAATCTTGCCTTTTCATTATTTGTCATGCCTTTAACACCTATCGGCAACCCCCATCATTGCGCACTCTATCACGCACAAAGGGCTATCGAGCTAACAAATGAACAAGATACACTTAGCTTAGAACATTTATTATTCCTTAATACTGTGCCCGATCAATTAGTAAGTGATGAAAAAGCGATTGACATTTGTCATAAAATATTGGCGCTAGACCCTTCGAATAAAACCGCTAAAAGTTCCCTTATTGAATTACAACGTAAAACTAAATAAAATAACGATTACATTTGTGAATAGATGGATTTACAAGCACAGGTTAAAACGTTATAATTCTTCGTTTTAACCTAGTGGTATTTAGTTTCAAGCGCACCTCTTATCTTTTGATGCTATTTAAATAGCAAAAAAATCAGTAATATGTAGGTGATGATTTCATGTTAAAAAATCTAGAGCAACTTATTCTATCAGGCAATTTCAAAGAAGCTGAAGATTTATATCGTAAAAGTGATTTCCAACAATTTCATGATGAACTAATATTCCGCGCTTATGACAACCGCAATATTCTTTACTATACTTTTTTACATTATCTTATAATGAAGAAAGAAACCGTAGAGTTACACAATCTTGCCTTTTCACTATTTGTAAATGCTTTAACACCTATTGAAGGTGCCTATCACTGCGCCCTCTTTCACGCAGAAAGGCTAGTAGCTTTGACAAATGAACAAGATCCCGACACCTTAGAACACTTATTATTCCTAAATGAAGTGCCCGATAAGTTAGTAAGTAATGAAAAAGCCCTTGAAACTTGCCATAAAATTTTAGCATTAGACCCTATGAATAAATACGCTAAAGAAACATTGAAAAAATTAACAAAGAAAAATAAAACTTCTCTTAAAGTGCTACAACGTAAGCTTAAGAAAAAGTTTTAATGTAGTTTTCATATGTATTTTAATAAAACGTACAAGCAAAAAACTTTATATAAAGAGTCGGTGACTTTTTTCATCCAGTCACCGACTTTCATTTATAACTTTAGCAATCATTCTTAAAAGTATATTTTTAAAGAATTGCGAAACACCCACACACCATCATGCCTTTTTAAATAGTAATTTTCCCACCATGATAACAATAGTACGAGTCAGCTTGCAGGTTTTGAATCTTACGCAAAGAGTGTTTTGCATTGTCCATGTTTAAACAAAAGTGTGGATTCGCTATAACTAATCCTTGATTTTCATTAGCAGCTGCATCACCTGTAATCACACTATTTAACTTTGGAAAATATAATGAAATATGCCCTGATGTGTGCCCAGGTGTGGCAACTACTCGACATTCATTCTGTAAAATCATATCACCGTCAGAGACCTTTTGATCGATTGTAACATGCTTTAAATCCTTTAGTTGCTTGATAAACCATTTGCCAAATTCCAATTGTTCAAGTGGCATATTGTCAAGTACTGCCTCCGCCTGAACCAATCTCTCCGACTTCATTGCGCCACTAATGTATGTCGATTCAACTTCACTTGCGATAATCGTAATCCAAGGATATTTTTCTTTGAAATCATATAAAGAACCGATGTGATCATCATCATAATGCGTAATGATGATATTCTTTAAATATTTCATTTCATAGCCTTTTTTGGTAATTTCACGTTCAATCAATGGTAAAAAATTAGGATAGCCTGTATCTACTAACGTGAGTTCATCATTCGCTATAATTAAACTAGGAAAAATAGTATTTGTTTGTCCATTAAATTCAAATACTATAGGTAGTTCTATAATTTTCATGTTACATCCTCCAAACGTTTTTTTTTAACGAAAAGCGAAAATTCTTGAAATTCATTATACAAGGTAACTTGGAATTTTCTACAATAACTAAATTTTCAAATAACGGGTCATTCTATACGAAATTAAACATTATCAAAACGGCAGCAAGTAAATTAGCACTGCTATGGATTGCCCAACTCGTCACAATTGAGCCTTTGGATACTTTTTCATTCATCCAGCCCATTAAATAGCCAGCTAATGCTGTAGTAATAAAGATGAAAGCCACTGCTATCAGTTCAACTAAAGATAAAAACATCAAGCCATGGATGGCACCAAAAAGTAAACTTTGCAGTAGATTGCCCTTATGAAACCCAAATCTTGCAATCAACCTCTTTGCTAAAAAACCTCTAAAGAAAAGCTCTTCTGATAACCCTGTTTGGAAAATCGCATAGATTAATCCGGGTATTATAGCTGCTAACCCCAATCCTGCGAATCGCTCAAATGCCAATAATGATTCATCGACAAAAAAGTAAACAACTGTATAAATCGGTATAACTAATAATGCCATTACTACAAGAAAACATACCCAGTAATACGCTTTACTTTTAATGTCTGGTTTTTGTAAACCGAGCCATGTCAGAAACGAACATTTCTTTCTTGCGACAAGGAACCACCAACAAAATGGGATGACCGAAAATAATATGATTTGTATCACTGCATTAATAAAACTTTCAATAATCATAGAACCCCTCCTATTTTCAAATGCACACATTTTACATTAAGCATATAGAATACAGGAAATAATTTCAATAATAATTTAATGATTATCATTAATTATATAAATTAAATCATTAAATTTTATACGTTATTTAATAATTCTTTTCCTGATGATTAGGTATCCAAAAAATGAGGGGTTAACGGCAAGTACAACGGTGTTCCAAATAATGCATTGCCATGATTGTTATTTAAAGATTGTATACAAACATGTACCCATTATAATCACAAGGAAAAAGCCACGAAAACGTTGATGGTACAACATTCGTGGCTTTGGAACGGTTTTGGTTTATTTATGTATATATATTTAATCTTTATTCATTAAGGTTCAGATTGTAAAATAACAATTATTTATATGGTACGCTTGTTTCTTCTCCATTTTCATTAACAATCACTACATGTTTAATATTCTTAGATGCGACTTTATCAATCTCAATAACAATTGTTCTAGGAGTTGCATCTGTAAAACAAGCACCATATTGTTTTGGTAAAGTCACTTTAATTTCTTTATTATTTGAGCTTATCCCTATGTTTTCCTTATTTATCTCATATGGACAATTACTGGACTCTTCAAGACCAATAAAGATAATATCCTTTAATGCTAGGTCAATATTTGGTAGGTCCTTGTCAAATCTATAAAAATTCCAAGTTTCTTCAAATCCACTCTTATTATTACTTTTTCTAATAATATAGTTAAAATCCCCTACTGACTCCGGTAAAGTTTTTTCACTTGCGATTAGTCCATATTCAATTTGATTACTTCCTTTACCTTCACTACAACCCAATATAAAAAATAGGATTAGAACAGTAAAAATAATCACTGTATTATAATTTTTCATCTTCAGTTAGCTCCTTTATTCTTCTTCAAGCTTCAACTCTTACTGCTAATACTTCCGTAGGTCCTGTTTGCAATAACTCTCGTTGTAGTCATCTCCTAATTCGTATGTCAATGGTCGAAGTTATCTAGTGCTTCAACAATACATTCTTCTTGTAAAATATTTTAGCACAAAAAAAATACAGCCTTTTTATGTTTTAAAGACTGTATTTTGTAGTTAATTAAAAATTATAATATGGTTTTTTACGACTAAATTGCTCTCTCTTCATTTCTTTTAAAAATCTCCACTTGCTCATGTTTATGAACATAATCTTCTGGTAAAGGAAGTCTCCCATTTTCATCCATTTTATATTCTTTTCCTTGAATTAAAAATATTGTATGTTCGTCGTGACCAAATTTACGCCAATCTTTTTCACGAGTCGCTTTACTTATTAAATCAACTTCATGCAAAATACCGTAAGGACTAATTCTATATCGTTTAGACCCATTATTTATAGTAAAAGGTTCCTCAGTCGTAATGCCAAAGCTTTCAAAGCCCTTTAAAATCTCACTATTATCCCTTGCTGTGTGTAACCAAGAAGAACTACCTGTATGAATAAAAGTTTGTATGTCCTGTAACAATTGCCGCTTTCGCTCTAAATGAACACGTTTATGATCGGAAATTTGATTATCATAATGTAATAACTTTACATATCTAGATACCCCATCATCAATAAAATGATAATTAATAATCCCATAATCAGTGGGAATACCATAAATTTGATTATTTTTAATCGTCAAATTAAAGTTTTGATCGACATGAAGAATTTTCGCTTGGTGTTGTTGATTGTCAAATCTACTCTCTCTTGATAGTGATTCTAAAATAGTTGAATTTACTGAAGAGTGTTTTTTTAGACTATAGTACTTCATTTTTTTCAAAGCAGAAGCCACACTACCTAAACTCTGTAATCCCTTTAATAACTGATGCTTATCGATTACATTGGAAAGATTTGCTGGATTCCGTGTAAGAATATAAGTTTGTATACTTCCTAACAAATGACGTTTTTGCTCTAAGTATACTCGTTTATAATTAATAGGATTACTTACTTGATTTTTCTTGAAGGTCAAACGATTATGGTGCTGTACTTCACGTTGCGACCGTAATAAATTTGATTTTGTCGGAGCCTGGTGATTTTTACGAGATAACGCTAATTTTTGATAAGCTAGAGAGTCGAAAGTTGGTCGTTGAGTAATTGAACGTAGTGAATGCCACATTTTAATTCCTCCTTTTATTTCATTTCTCGTTTATAGCTTATTAAAACAAATGGTTTTAAAGTATAAGTTCCTGGTCGGTTGAAAGAGGCAGAAAATCTAAAAAAGTAGGGTTGTTTCACTTTTATTTGAGCATGTTTTGGCACAGCATCTAAATGATTTGGACTATATAAAGGATACGTTGCATCAATCCAAGAAATAGCAGAATTTGGACGTAAACTTCTCTTAATAGAATATAGGCTAACTAAATTGCGATTTGTCTCCGTACCACCAATTGTAAAACCCGTCAAAATAGCATCATCTGGAATACTGCTAACATTCGTTAAATCAAAAGATTGAATAGCACTCGTTGTATTTCTTGAAGTGATAGAAGAAGTACGCAAATCAACTCGATAAACAGGATTCGCATAAAGATAGACCGGCTCCCCAACAATTGTTCGTATACTATAAGGATAATTATTTCTCCCATCTTTTGCGGGTTTAATCTGAATATAATAATCACCAACAATCCTTGTTTCAAATTCTACTTGTCTATTACCCTCATCCCCAAATCCAGTTCGATATTCGATTGTATCTCCTTTTGGATTTATAATCTCTACATCAAATGTTTTTCTAGATACCAGTGTTAATTTCTCGCTTTTGTTTATACCAAGAGCAATTTTATAAACTTTGCTCTCCTCCGGTCCCTTGACTGATATTAAATCGCTTTTTTCAGGAATAGAAAAGTCAGTTCTATCATTTCGCTGAAGTTCAACGGCTTCTTCAGAAAGATTATTTGCTTTAGCGACCAATGGCATGCATACAAACAAAGCAAAAATAAACAACAGAGAATATAGTTTCTTCATTTCTAATCATCCCATCCTCCTATTAATTTTTATTGAAATTACTATACAATATTTTTCGTTTCATTTATCAAAATATTCCTAAAAGAATATTACAAGAATGTAAAAATTCTAGCGGAACCTATCAAAATATTGTCATATCTTTTCTTCGTAGATTCCTGTACGATATTACAGAATAAACTGACATATAAGAAGTGAGGTTTTTGTGTTTTTTTACATGTCACGAAAGGACGCCGTATGAATGATTTTATATTTCCAATGAGCCATAAAGAGCCAAAATATAAACAGATTTATCAGCAATTAAAAATATTAATTGAACAAGGAAACTTAAAATCGAACGACTCCCTCCCTTCCATTCGAAGGCTGGCGGAGACGTTACAAGTCAGTCGTAATACTACTTTGACTGCCTATGAGCAACTTGTTGCAGAAGGATACATACGTGGAGAAGGACGCAAGGGCTATTTCGTCAACGAATTGGAACAAGTCTTTTTACAGCAAGAAGAGGCAACCGTTCCTACGCTATCCACAAAGCAAGAGCAGCCTGCATTGAAGATTGATTTTCGGGCTGGGGCTGTTGATCAAGCATATTTTCCGCTCAAAACGTGGAGACAGTTTGCCAATCGAGCACTCCAGTTAGAGGACAGTTTTGTCTATGGTGAACCTTTTGGGGAACCTTTATTAAAAGAGCAGCTTACTCAATACTTATTACAAGCACGTGGGGTGAAGTGCGATGCGGATGCTATTATTATCGGTAGCAGTACGCAGCAGATGTTATTGTATCTTGGTTGTCTGTTAAAGCATGATTTTACAAGTGTAATTGTTGAGGACCCTGGCTATGTCGGAGCACGGCAAGCGTTTAAAGTAAACGGTTTTGAGTTGGAAGCACTGCCCGTTTTAGAGCATGGTGCGCAGTTGCATTTATTGCCGAACATGCAATCACGACTCCTTTACATTACTCCTTCCCACCATTTCCCTTACGGTGTGACAATGACCATTCAACAACGCCAAACGGTTATCCAATGGGCTAAAAAAGTAGATGGGTACATTATCGAAGACGATTATGACAGTGAATTTCGCTATGGCCAGCAGCCATTTCCTGCGCTTGCATCCATCGATCATTCGCATGTTATTTATATCGGGACTTTTTCAAAATCATTTTTACCTGGCATTCGACTAAGTTATATGGTGCTACCGAAGTCATTATTATATC
>Ga0213825_1000875_pt1 | contig 21696 bp, 16 predicted proteins | sample MC6MC0900MG_FD_179896 | JGI IMG/M metagenome (GOLD analysis project Ga0213825, IMG submission 179896) | Enriched soil aggregate microbial communities from Iowa State University, Ames, United States - MC6-MC0900-MG | ecosystem: Environmental > Terrestrial > Soil > Unclassified | place: USA: Iowa... | reverse complement strand
TCTTGCGCAGGGCATTGGCTTCATCCTGGCCGATACCGCCTTCCAGGTAACGGATGCCGTTTTGCTCTTGCGGCTGCAGCTGGACAGCCTGCATGTCGATAGGCGCATTGAGGTCGGCAGCCGCCGCCAGCGTCCAAGGCATGGCCAGGGTGAGCAGTAGCGCAGCACCAAGGGCATAGTGATGATTACGCATAGTAGAACCCTCCTTCTGAGGATGGTTTACCTATTATTACGCCCTCTAACGACACTCGTTTTCTTACTGACAGAGGGTCGTCCCGGCACGGGCAGCAAGTCGGCGCTTCAACGCGCGCATTTATATTTCAGGGGCATATTGCACTCTTTATTCAAAAAAAGCTGGATCGGCAAACGACTAGCGAACACACATTTTCTTACACCCAAATACTCGACAGGAAACCATCACCCAGTACATCGTGAATTTCCGGAAGAATGCACTCTAGTGTTCGAGCTGTTTAATTTCGACGAACGCAAAGCGAATTTTCCTACAAACTTTTAAAGACCCACCGATCAAACATAACCCATCATCCAACAACATGACTTACATCAACACAGATCAAATAGCGCCACGACAGGCATAATCAAACACAGTGGGATATGCAATACGCTATGGACAACCTCGATAAAGAAACACGTCGTCAACGAGCCGATATTGTTCTACGTAGCGCGCACCAGTACACCTACTTCCAATTACTGGAACTGATGCACCAGCTGCACGGGGACGATCTCGAACAACGCCCCCTGTCCAAGGAGGCTCGGCGCCGCTTGCGGCTGGAGGTTTCTCCCAGTTTATCGTTCCCGGTTGCCGACGTACTGCGCGCTGACCGCCTGGAGGACGATCGCTATCGGATTCAGGCCAGCTTCCTGGGGCTGCATGGCACTGATTCGCCGCTGCCCACCTACTATCTCGACGACATTGCCTACGAACACGCTCATGGCATCGGGCTGCGTCCGGCGTACTTCAACTTCTTCAACCATCGCCTGCACACCCTGTTGCATCAGGGATGGCGCAAGTACCGCTACTACCGGCGCTTTCAACCAGGCGCAAAAGATGGCTTCTCTCGCTACATCTTTGCCCTCATCGGGCTGGATGACTCAGCGTTGCGAGGTGCTACACCGCTACCGTGGAGCCGGTTGCTCAGTTATGTGGGGATGATCGCCAGCCGCAGCCGATCACCGAGCATGGTGGCCGGCATGATCGCGCACTGCTTCGACCTGCAGCAGGTGGCCATCCGTGAATACGAAAAACGCACGGTGCCGATTCCCTTGCCCCAGCGCAATGGCCTAGGCACCCGCAATTGCCAACTTGATAACAACTTCTTGATCGGTGACAGCACCGAATCACGCAACAGCAAGTTCACCATCGTGATCGCTGGCCTGAATCAGCCGCAGTTTCGCGAATTCTTGCCCAGCGGCGGTAACTTCCAGAAGTTGAGCCACCTGGTGGACTTCCTGCTCCGCGATGTCGGTGCCTATGACCTGGAACTGCGCATGCGTGCGGAGGAAGCGCCGCCCTTCAGCTTGCGGGCTGAGCACGGCACCCACCTAGGATGGACCAGCTTCATCGCAGAGCCCAATGACCCTACGCCACCCCCTGTTCGCATCACGGTACGCGCATGAGCCCACCTGTTATCCAACCTAGTCTCACCCTCTCCATTCTTAACCCAGAACAGCTGCTGCATGGCAGTGAACCGCAACACCGATTCGCCATCGCTGGCGGCACCATTGGCAGTCAGGGCACGTGGCAGCTACATGATCGCCAGACGCACATCCTGCCGGTGCACTGCGAAATTGATTGGCATGAAGGCCACTTCTGCATCATCGACCACAGCGGCAAGAGCTTCATGAATGGCAGTGATACCGGGCTTCTCTCGGGAGCATTCATCCGTTTAAGGCATAACGACAGACTGCAGATCGGCACCTATCAGATCGCCATACGCCTGTTTAACGAAGACGCTGTGAGGCCAGAACACTGTGCAGCCAAAAACCCGCTTACTGCGCTGCTGACCACACAGCTTTGCCCGCTGCAAGCGCTAGGCACACCGGTGACCGACACTTTAAGGTTTCTTCAGCCTGTGACGACCGCACCGGTCGACGAACTTGACCCGCTGGCCTTATTGGATCGAGCTGCAGAGGCCCGGATTGATCCGGCCATCGCGCGCATCTTCGGCAAGGAGGCTCGATGAAAACGACCATTGGATGGTTGCTCATTGGCCTGGTACTCACTGGCTGCACGTCGATCAGCAGGATCTATCAAGTGGCAGTGAATCCAAATTTGCCTATCGGCGGCCCCAACAACGATATCAGCCACGTGGCACTGAGCCTGTATGCTGCTGATCTACCAGCACTTGCCATTTCGGCGCATGAGACTTCAAGTGCACCCGCACCGGCGCATGGCCATCCCGAACTATTGGCGGCTAGCCTCAGCGCCGAGGACGCCGTAGCGCTGACGGACAGGCTCAGTTCACTGGCCGAACAGCTGCACCAGAACTACCCCTCTTCCGCGGAGCATGAGCAGGCCATCAACGATGCGAAATCGCCCGCGCCTTTGGCCAGTTATGCAGCGACAGGACCCGCGCTGCCCTCAGAACCCAGCAGCCCGCCCCAGCGCCAAACTCCTTCATCCATCGCGTTCAAAGTCCTGCAACTGCGGGACGATTCGTTGCTGCTGGATGCTACCTATGAGCAAGTGGAGGAAGACCTGGCCAAAGCACTGGGCAGCACGCTAATCAGCGCTGACGACTACCGTCTGATGCCGGGCCATTTCAAATTCATCGAGCACGAAGAACTCAACGAACGCACTCGCTACATCGCCGTCATTGCGCGCCTGGGCGATAGCTCGCTGGGCAACTGGAAGGATGCCGTGCGTATCCAACCTCGCGGCTATAACCACACCGTACATGTCCACTTTGAAAACAATGGCGTTGAACTTCGGCACGACAGCGAATATCGCCGTGACCAGTGATTCCGCTACCCAACCAAGAGGAACATCTTCATGAGTTCACGCAACGCGGTATTGTGGAAAGAAGGGCTGTTCGTCAAACCCCAGCACTTTCAGCAAATGGCCTACGCCGCCGAATCGGCATTGCAACAACGCATTACCAGTTTGAACGATGCGTTCTACGGTTTCAGCGAGTTGGAACTGAACGCCGAGTACTTGAGCTTCGGTAAAATCGCGATCACCCGTGCACGTGGTGTAATGCCTGATGGCACGGTCTTCGATATTCCTGGCGACATGCCACCGCCTCCTCCGTTAGAAATCCCTCTGGATGCTGCCAACAAGGTCATCTTCCTCGCCCTGCCTCTACATGCACCTGGCGCCCCCGAAGTGCGCTGGCCCGACAGTGACCATTCAGGCGGTCGCTTTATTGCCAAAGGTGTTCCGGTCATGGACAACCACGGCGGCAGCGGCGACTCGATGATCCTCGATGTCGCCATTCCGAACGTGCAGATCAGGCTGCAGGACGACAACAGCGCCTACAGCTGCCTGGCATTAGCCAAAGTGCTAGACAAGCGGCCCGATGGCAGTGTGATGCTGGACCCGCGTTTCTATCCCACGTGCATCTCGCTCAAGGCGGCACCGGCCCTGTTGGGCTTCCTTGAAGAGGCGACGGGGCTGATGCGCGAGCGCGCACGCAATCTCGCGCAGCGGATCTGCTCACCCGGCCAGTCCGGTATCGCCGATATCACCGACTTTGCCCTGCTGCAAGTGATGAACCGGCTCCACCCCTATTTCCATCACCTGGCTCGTCGTCGCAACGTGCACCCTGAGCAGTTGCACATCGCGTTAGGGCAGGCCTGTGGCGAGCTGGTGACCTTCACCGACGACGGTCGGCTGCCACTGGAGTACCCGGCTTACCAACATGATGACCTGGCCGAATCCTTCCACATGCTGGAGGAGACCCTGCGCCGTTCCCTTAGCACCATCCTCCAACCCCGCGCCGTGTCGCTGCCGATCCAGGAGCAGCAATATGGCGTGCTCACGGCAACGCTGCATGAGCGCAAACTTCTGGAAGACGCCACCTTCATTCTGGCCGTACGGGCAGACCTACCGGGTGAGGATCTGCGCAAGAAGTTCCAGCAACAGGGCAAGGTCACTTCGATCGAGCAACTGCATCACTTCGTACAACTGCAGATGCCTGGCATGCCGCTGATTCCGCAGCTGGTAACGCCTCGCTTCCTGCCTCACCACTCCGGGTTCGTCTACTTCGAACTCGACCGTCAGCATGAATCGTGGCAGCAAATGAAGCAGGCAAGTGGCTTTGGGTTCCACATTGCTGGCGAGTTCCCGAACCTGGAAATGCAACTCTGGGCTATCAGGCCGGAGTAGAGCCCGTAGGAAAAAATCCCGATCCAGGTCACTGGCATCGGGATTTTTGTTGTGGGCCGTGAAGCGCTACTGCTGCGCTACTTCACTGGCAATGTCATCTCGAAGCAAGCGCTGCGGTAGCGCGAAGCCCGCAAAGAGCTGGCGGGTGAAGGGGTTGTTTGCACCGGTAGCGTGGAACTTATAGCGGGCAGAATCGCCTGCAACCTTGAAGCTCAAATCCACGCTGGTTGGAGTGCGCGCATTGAGCCCACCTCGGCTGAGCAGACGATAGAGCGACCAGGGGCCGTGGTAACTCTGGCTGACCGTGGTACCAGTGGCCTGCACCAAGGTGACCCGACTATGCCCGCTCTCCCCGGCGGGCCCTGGCCAAGTCATGCCGATGGGCTCTTTACCTCTGTCCGCAAAGGCGTGCAACAGCCCATCAAGGCCGAATACGCTGCCCCGCAGCCCGCTGCTGATCGCCACAGGTTCAAGGCCAAAACTGACGTTCAGTTCGCCGCGGTTATCGAAAAAAGCGTTGCGAATGACTTCGGCCTGCTTAAGCTGCGCAATCACCTCGGGGCGCACCAGAAAGCCATCGCCAGCACTCGATTGCAGCGCATCGAGGTTGTCTTTGAGGAACACGGTGAGGTACTGATCCTCGAAGCGCTTCAGTTGGCCTTGGGGGCCAAAGAACGCCTCAAAATCCTTGAGCGACACATCCGGGCCGGCCGGGTCGATGGGATAGCGCGATGCCAAACGCTCCAGGTAGACGCTGTATACCTCGGCGCCCCAGCGCTGCTCCAGTTCCTGCAACGCCATGACCATCAGCACCTGCGAGGTTTGCTCAGCCAGTTGGCGTACCTGACGGTTCAGCGGCTCAGGTAGCCCCGTAGCAATGCGTTGCAGATTACGAATGGGGTCAGGGTCTTTTTCCGAGAAGCGGCTCAACGCTACCGCGAGCGCCGCCCTGCCCCGATTCGAGTTGTCCTGCACCGCCTTTGCATAATCGTAGACGGCACTGATGGCCTGCAATGTTTCGTCGTAATAAGACGGTTTATCGCCCAGAACGTCGAGCATGCCGGACAGGCCGGCGAAGGAACGGTAGATACCCATCGCCTGGGCGTGCGCCTGCTGGGCGGGCTGCGATTGCTTTTCGCTGTCCGCCACCTGCGGATAGATCATCGTGTTGCCACGCACCGTTTCCAGCAGTCGACGTATCGGCGCGGCGGGCCCTGTGACCTGCTCCAGCACACTCAACGCATGCGTGAGGTCGCTAAACTCGGTCACCGAGAACTGGTTCAGCACGCGCCGCCAACTGTCGATGTAGTCTGCGCTGTACAGGGCACGTAACCGCTCCGTCAGTGCTTGTCGGTCCACCTCTGAATAGTCGAGATGTCGTCGCTCGCCCAGCACCCATTGATCAATCAGGGCAAGGTCGGTCGCATTTTGGCTGTGCTGATCGAAGTAGTCCCGAAAACCGCTCGCAGTCAACAAGGGTGCCAGAGACAGGTTGCCATCGACCCCCGCCTGGTGATCACGCTCGGCCAGTGGCACATACACGATATCGAATGCCGGGCCGATTTCGTTGCGCAAATCCAGCTCACCGTGCAGTTGCTCCTGGGCCTGCTGCCGCAGGCCAATATAGACCCGTTGGGCTAATGGCAGCTTGCGCAACTGCTGCTGTGCTTCGGCCACCATCTGCCGATACTCGGGCAGCTCGACGTCGGCATAAGCCAGTGCGTAGTTGAGGTGCCGCATCAATGCGGCCTGCAATTGCCCCTGCCCCGGATATGCCTTCTGCCATTCACGGGCCATCCACTGCTCTACCAGCTCCGGTCGGCGGTTATTGCGATCCTCGATCATACGGTAGATGCGCAATGCCGACAGTTGCTCATCACTCCCGGGGATAGACCGTTTGATGGTGGCCGCAACACCGCCTGCGATTGCCGGTAGAAAGCGCCTGGCCAGGGCATTCAGGTAAGCCTGGTCCACCTGTGGGCCAATGGCTTTGCCTTGGTACAGTCCCATGTCGGTGAACACGGTCCAGCCTGAACGGTAATCGCCATACAGGCTCACAGCTTCGCGGATGTCATTCAGGGGCATCAGCAGACTACGCCCGGTCAAATCGTCTTTTGCATCCATGCTCGTTTGAGTGAACGCGTTACTTTTCTCCAGTACATGCTCCGCCTTGTCGCGGTTAACGCTGTAGAAATGCAACCAGCCACCGGCCATGGCCAGTCCGCACAACCCCGCCGCCACTGCACCACCTTTCAACAGCTGCGTCTTGTACTGAACGACCTTCTGGTTGTCGCCCGCCAAGCCGGCCTCGGGATAGACCACCCGTTGCAAGAGCTGCTGGGCGAAGTACACCACCGAGGTGCCTTGCGGTTTAGTTGACAATGCCGGCGAAGCAAAGGCGAAGGCGCGGGCTGAAGCATCGGCAAAGAGGTTACGCACCTCGCCCCGCTGATAAACCGAAGAAAAGTACAGGCCCCGCACCAAGGCCGGTGTGCTGTAGCGATCGCTGCCCAGGACATCGCCCAGAAAACTCAGCAACAGGTTTTGGGCGCCGCTCAATTCCTTGAGCAGTGAGTAAGCGCTCTTGCGGCCCGCACTTGGCGTTCCCATCGTCGCACTCATCATCCGATCGCCGAGTCGCCCAACGAAGTCCAAATAGGCGCAACCCAACTCCTCAAGCCAGGCATCGAAGTCCTTCACCGACGCCAAGGTGAAGGTGAAGCCCTGCACCTCTTCGCGCTCGCGTGCCGGTAGTTTGGCAAAGAGCTCGTCAAAGCCGTCCAGCAAGTCGAACTTGCTCATCACCACGTAGAGCGGTAACCGCGTACCCAGCTCCCCACCCAGCTCAGTCAAGCGAGCACGCAACACGAAGGCCAAGTCACGGCGCTCAGTTGCGGACCGTGCGAATAGGTTGACCATGTCCACCAGCAACACCACGCCGTTGAGCGGACGTCGGCTGCGGTTGTCTGCGAGCCAGCCGATCAGGTGCTGCCACAAGCGTCGCTCGATGCCAGGTGGCAGACCGATGGGTTCTACATTCGGGCCTGCCGTTTCATCCACTTCAACCGTCTCGACCTCCCCTTCGGCGCCACTGGTCACAGGCTGCTTGATGGGATCAGCCACAACCACTGGCCGTTCAGGCTGACTGATGAACTCGCCTGGCGGATCGATCAACACGGCATCGTCGCCAACCCACCAATCGATGCCAAAAGCCAGGTCCGGGTCTGTCGTGGCCCGCTGGCTTGCGCTGCGCTCGGTACGCGTCAGTGCAAAGCGCTGATCCGAACGGCTGACAAAGCTGGACTTTCCTGCATTCTCTTCGCCAAGGATGAGATACCACGGCACATCGTAGAGATGCCCTCGCCCACCCTGGCTATCGCGCAACCGGGCCAGGCTGGTGTCGAGCAAACGTTGCTGGGCCTGGACATACGCCAAGCAGGGGTCTTCCACCTGCCGCGCCTGTCGTTGCTGTTCGCGCACGATCAAACGGTTACGCCGATGCACCTGCGCACTCCAGATCAGCAGTGGCAGGGCCATCAGCAGCACGGTTGCCGCAATGCGAACGGGTAGATCAGCCAGTGGCTGCCGCTCATGCCAACGCCATTCAGGCCCCAACCACCAGAGCCAGACTAATGCTGCTGCAATACCAATGATTATGGCAGCAACAACGACGGGCATTGCTTGGCGCTGCAACAACGACAAACCATGTAGGAAATAATCCTTTTTCAGTTTCATAGCGGTAAACCTTACCGACTGCATTTTCGAAGGTGGAGGCACTTGCGAGGTGCACACTTCGAAAGACAGTAACAGCACTGCAAAACACTGTTCAATGTTATTTATGGAGAAATACGCGCTAACAATTTTCTTGCAGACGACGGGTAACAACTTGAACTATGAAAAGTAGTACGCATTGCATCAGAACTTTCTAAGCCCGCAACTTGTAGGAAATTTCCCACGAATTGACTGGAATCTTTTCTCGCACCGACGAGAGCCACCCGATTAGAGTCAAAAAACGATAAACATGAAGTTTAAAGATTGGTTCATACAGGAAAAGCGGCACCTCCAACAATTGGGCGACGACTTTGTCGAGGACAACCCACGGCTGGCCCCTTTCCTCGGCCGAACGGCCTCGGGGGAGGATGTCGAACGCGTGATGGAAAACTTCGCGTTTCTCACCGCTCGCCTGGTGATGAAGATTGAAGACCATCTGCCCGAGCTGACCCATCCGCTGCTGCAGCTGCTCTGTCCTAACGTCCTGCGGCCATTGCCCAGCGCCACGATGATGCAGTTCCAGCTCATCGACCACGCCTTGAGCGAGACCCAGGTGTTGCCCAAAGGCACACCGGTGTTTTCCCGCCCGCTCGAAGGCGTGAGTTGCGAATTCCGCACCTGTGCGGACCTGGCCATCGCCCCGTTAGAAATCCGTAACATCACAACATTGCGCAGTGCCGAAGCGCCTGTGGTGCGCATCGACCTGGGCGCCTTATCCGAACAACCGCTGGGGCGCATGAAGTGCGACCACCTGCGCTTTCACCTGGCGGGCGGGAGCCGTAATGCACTGACCTTGTACCAGTGGCTGTCGCAGCATCTGGACAAGCTGTACCTGCACATCAACCAGTACCGCTTCACACTGCCGCCCACTGTTGCCTTCGTCGGCTTCGAGAAGGAGGAATCACTGTTGCCCAGCGCCGGCGAACACCTGGACGGCTATCGCGTTCTGCAAGAGTTTCTCTGGTTCCCCGAGCGTTTCTACGGCTTCTGTATCGAAGGGCTTTCAGCCTACTGGCCCGACGAGGCCGCAGCGCACATCCAACTGGAATTTCGCTTCAATGCCCCTCTTCCGCCTGATCTGCTGATCGACCAGACGACGATCCTGCTCAACTGCATCCCCGCCATCAACCTGTTTTCCTGCTCGGCGCAACCCATGCCGCTGAATGGGCAGGCGCTGCGTGAGACCATTCAAACGGCGCGGCGTGACGGCGCGCAAGATGAGATCTTCTGCATTGATCGTGTCAGCAGCCAGCGCCAGAAAACCCGGGAGCATCTGCGGGAGTTCAAACCCTACGATTCCCTCGACCCCAGTTTTCCACTAGCTGAGGCGCAGCCCACGCCTTACTACAAGCTGGATCTCGAACAGAACCCGATCACTGAAAAGGTGGAGCACCGCTTACGCCTGGTGCATCGCAACCTTACGCCTTACCTGGCTCAGCAAGAGGCACTGAGCATCGAGCTGACCTGTACCAACGGCGCCCTGGCGCAGCAGTTGGAGGTGGGCCACATCGATGTCACGACGCAAGATACGCCCTCATTCGTCACCTACTGCAACCTGTCACGGCCCAGCCGCACATACCCGCCGTTACTGCAGAGCGGTGGTCAGGGTGAGCGACACTGGGCGCTGATTTCCAACCTCACCTTGAACAATCTGTCGCTCTCCTCGCCGTCAGCATTCGCCTCGGTACTGCGGGCCTACGACTTCGTGGCCGTGCACGACCTGCAACAACAACGCCTAACTACGCAGCGGCTGGATGCCATCAAGCAGGTGGACAGCGAACCGTATGACTGGTTGAACAAGGGCCAGCCCGTGCGCGGCCGGCGCACCACGCTGCACATCGATCCTGCCGGCTTTGCGTGCGAGGGGGAACTGCAGCTGTTCGGCAATGTGCTTTCCCACTTCATGGCGTTGTACGCCAGCAGCAATTCCTTTCATCAACTGCAGGTCGTCAATACGGCGAATGCAACTCACCAGCTTTGGCCTGCCCAGACCGGGCGGCAGCCGGTGATGTGACCAGGAGGTCCACCTTATGGCCGTTACATCCTCTCAAACGTATGACAAGGACCGGATAGACACGCGCGAATCGCCTTTACTGAGCGAGCTATTCCCGCAAGTCGATGCCCTGGGATTCGACACCCGCTCGAACACAGGCAACCCCGTCCACGACATCGCCTCGCCGCTGCTCGGCTTGGTCATTCGCATGGAGGGTACTGAGCAGTATGACCATGTCGAACAGCTGTTCGCTCATGTCAAAACCATGATCCATGGAATGGTCGAGGAAGTGCGCCAACTTGAGCACTGCGATGAAGGTGACCGTGTAGTGTTCTCCTACTGCCTGTGCTGCGTGGTGGACGAAGCTGTGATGGCCACACCGTGGGGACGCGAGTCGCCCTGGAAGGCGCAGTCCTTGCTCAGCGCCATCCATCAAGAGACCTGGGGCGGCGAGAAATTCTTCAGTGTGCTCGAACGCCTGCTAGAGGCGCCGGAGAATCGCTATGACCTGTTCGTGTTCCTGTTCTGGTGCCTGGCATTGGGATACCGAGGCAAGTATGCCAACCAAACCAACGGCGATCAGGAGCTGGACCTCTGGATGAATCGCTTGCACGAGCGAATCATTGAGCTGCGCGGCAGCCGGCCTACCGCCGAAAGTTTGACCGATCCTTTCACCAACGTGGCACCCCGGCATTATCGCATGAACCGTCAACTGCCCTGGTGGACACCGTGGGCGGTCATGGGCGTGTGCTGCACCGGCATCTATCTGTACTTCACCACCAAACTCAATGGCATTACCCAACAGGTGTTGGCATCACTGCAGACCATGCTCCAGCAATAACTTCAGCAAGGCTGTCTTGATATGACTCAACAGTCACCGTACCTATAGGCACGGCGAGTACGGTTATGCCCATAAAAACAAATAGCGCCGCATTTAGAGAAACTTCCTACAACTTTTTAGGACGTGATAACGGCGACCTGGAATGGATTCCTCGCTACGGTCTTGTGTGCACTGATGCCGCGCGTTCTATATACGCGTTCGGTCCCATGAACCTGCCCGAAAGGATGAACAGCAGGAGTTCACATGAGCAACTTGAACGATGTGCGCTTCACCTTCAGCACACCCGCCGATGAGGCAATACCGTTTGATGTGGTGTCGTTCGAACTGACCGAAGCAGTCAGCGAGTTGTACCGCCTGGAAGTCGAACTGGTCAGCTTCGCCGACGACGCCGACTTCGCCACCCTTCTCGACCAACCCGCCGTGCTGACCATCTGGCAGCAGCAGGAAGCCGTGCGCCATGTGCACGGCCTGATTAGCAGTTTCGAACAAGGCAAAACCGGCCACCGCCGCACTCGCTACCGCGCCGTGATCGAGCCGCAACTGGCCCGCGCAAGCCTGCAGTCCGATTGGCGGATCTTCCAGCACCGCCCGGTCCCGCAGCTGTTAGAGGAACTGTTCCGCGAACGCCAATGGGGCACGCTGACGCAGTACTTGGTCACCCCACACCAGAACCGTGAGTTCTGTGTCCAGGCCGGTGACCTGGACCTGGGTTTCTTCTGGCGCCTGTCTGCCGAGGAAGGCCTGATCTCGATCTTCGAGCACAGCGAAAGTAGCCACGCCGTGGTACAGGCGGACAAGATCAGTCAGTTCGGCAGCTTGGAGGGTGAGCCGGTGCTATACGTCGCCAACCGCGGCGGCATGGAGCAGCAACCCTGCCTGCGCCACTTCGCCTACCGCGAACAGGTACGCACCAGCAAGCAGGTCCAGCGCGACTACACCTTCACCCACCCACGCTACAACCATGAACACACCATGTTCCCTCAGGACATGGGCAATCAAAGCAACGACTACGAACGCTACGACTACCCTGGCCGCTACAAGCACGACAACGCCGGCAAGCCGTTCACCCAGACCAAAGTCAATGCCCTGTTTGGCGATGCTCGCGTGGCCGAAGTCGAAGGCGATGATGCTCGCCTGCAACCGGGCGTCGCGTTCCAGTTGACCGGCCACGCCCGCGAGGACATGAACATCCTCTGGCGCCCCCTGCGCATCACGCACAAGGGGCGCCAGTTTGCGGCACTGGAAGAGGATGCTGCCGAAGCCGAAGTCGGCACGTCCTACACGCTCACCGCCACCCTCATACCTGCGCAAGTCGAATGGCACGCCCCTGCCCGCCCCAAACCGGTAATCGAAGGCCCGCAGATGGCCAAGGTAGTCGGGCCACCCGGTGAGGAAATCTACTGCGACGAGCACGGCCGTGTGCGCGTGCAATTCCCCTGGGACCGTCTCGGCCAGGACGATGAGAAAAGTTCGTGCTGGGTCCGAGTAACCCAAGCCTGGGCCGGCGCCACCTGGGGCCACATGGCCATTCCCCGGATTGGCCAGGAAGTGGTGGTCAGTTTCCTCAACGGCGACCCCGATCAGCCGATGATCACCGGGCGCAGCTACCACATCGTCAACCGCCCGCCGTACCGCCTGCCCGAGTTCAAGGCACTCAGTCCGATCCGCAGCAAGGAGCACCACGGCAAACGCCACAACGAACTGCGCCTGGACGACACCACCGGGCAGATCAGCGCGGTGTTGATAAGTGACCACGACCACTCGGCACTGAACCTCGGTTACCTCACCCATCCTCGCCACTTTGGCGGCAAGCCGCGTGGACAAGGTTTCGAGCTGCGCACCGATACCCACGGCGTGGTGCGTGCGGGTGGCGGCTTGCTGCTAACGACGGAGGCACGTACCCGGGCCAGTGAACACCATACGGACCTCGCCGAAACCGCCGAGCGCCTGAAGGTCGCCCAGGAGTACCACACCACCTTCGCCAGTGAAGCCCGCGATCATCTGGCCCAAGACAGCGGTGATCAGAATGACGTGGGCGAAGCCCTCAAGGCCCAGCACGACGCCATTCGGGGCAGCCGTGGCAACCCTGAAGCCAACCGCTTCCCCGAACTGGCCGACCCGCAACTGGTGATTGCCAGCCCAACCGGCATCGCCACTACCACACCGCAATCCACCCACATCGCCAGCGGCGAGCACCTGGGTCTGAGCACAGGCGGTCACACCAGCCTGGCCATCGGCAAGCGCCTGTTGATCAGTGCCAGTCGGGGCGTGCGGCAGTTCGTACAGAGCATGGGCTGGCGACTGGTCGCCGCGTCCGGCGACATCGACCTGAAAGCACTCAAGGACAACATCAATCTGCTGGCCAAGCTCAAGGTCAGCGTCACCGCCGAACGGATCACCCTCAGTGCCAAGGAGGAACTGATGATTCAAGCCGGTGGCAGCAGTACGACCTACAACGCGGGCGGAATTCTGCACGCCACGGCTGGGCAGTACACGGCACACGCGACTGACTTCATCTACAAAGCCTCGAAGAGCCAGGCGGCGGCGTTTCCTGAAGATCTCAAATCGGGCAAGGGTAATCTGCAGTTGCTACAGCAGTACGCCAACGCCCTGCCATTCAAGAAAGGCAAGTACGAAGTTGAGGACGCCCTCGGCCAACTTTTCAAAGGCACTCTAGATAGCAATGGTAAAGCCACCGTTGCCAACGTCGCGCCGGGACCAGCCAAGGTGCGATTCAGCGAAGACGACGTTGATGTCTTGCACGACCCTGGTTTCCCTGGCCCCCACGAGCAAATTTCGGGCGAGCTGACATCCCCTTCGTCATCCGACGTCAGTGAACATGCCGCAGCAATTCTGAAGCAATTCACATCAACCCAGTCTCCGGAAAATCTGAAAAGCACACCTCTGCAACTCGCAGCTGATCTTGCTGCAGACGCCGCAAAGTCGACCCTTAAAAACGCCGGCATACCTGAGACGCTGATCAAACGCTCGGAGAAAGCACGATGACCGTTCCCGCTCGGGCAACTCAACAGGCCACAGGTCCAACGAACACTGCCTCCATCAACGACATCGAAGCAGGCTGGGAGAAGCTGGATCAATGGATCCGAAAAATGACAGGGGGGACCGTCGGCTGGACTGCCGTCAATGCCGCTGGCTCGGTCATCCCTGGCGTAGGCAGCGTTTTTGCGGCGGTTGATGCCATTGGTGATCTGCTGACCCTTATCGATGGAAACCAGAACGATTTTCTTACGTGGGTCAGCTTCGGCATAAACGTCGTTGGACTGGTTTCCTTCCCAGGCGTGGGCCCAGCACGCCTGGCAATTCGCACGACGCTTTCAGCTGTTAAACGCAACGGAACCACTGTGATCTCCGACGCCCTATTGAGTGCATTGGAGAAGAACCTCAATGACAAAACGCGAGGGTCGCTGGAAGCGTTCGCGCAGGCCATACAAAGCCGGCTGAATGAACTGCTGACCAAGATCGCTGCTGAGATCAAGAAAGCATGCTCATCCTTTGCCCAGATGCTGCGAGGCATTGCCAGTGATGAGGGGCAAAAGGGCTTGGCCAAGAAGACCAAGCAAGCATCCATTTTCTTCGGCCCCGCTATAGCTCTCGCCGCTCATTTCACGATCGAAGACAGGCTGCTCTCCAAGAGCGTGTGCCAACAACTATTAAACGCCGCCAGCCTGGCTGATCAGATCGGCCACAATGCATCGGCCAAGATCCTTGGGATGACAGACGCTGGCAAAGTTGGAAGCATTGGTTACCTGGTGCTGGAGCTTGCCACTGCGCTGAAGAACCGAAAGCGCCGCGGCTCAATGGCAGCAACATCACATAGCAACAAACCCAGCCAGGCACAGCACACTCGGCCGCAGGGCGGCCTTACCACGCGCGGGACCGAACGCCCCGCAACCAACGACCCAAACTGTCGAAATCTTGCCAGAGCGGGTACCGGCTCCAATATCAGCTTTGCCACGGGCAGTGAATCCTTTACGCACATCGATTTTTCCTTACCTGGGTGCTTTCCAATCGAGTGGGCTCGAACCTATCGCTCCAGTCTGGACGCCTTGGATGATGGCCCATTTGGCGCTAGGTGGATCACGCCCTACTCGATCTTGATCGAAAGCACTGCTGATCGAGTCCTCGCCTACCGTGGTTCGGACGGGCGTAGCCACCATTTTCCCGATCTGAAGATTGGCAAGCACCACTACGACACCATCGAAGACCTCCTGCTGATTCGAGCCTCGGAACGCGAGTTGATCGTCGCTCGCGGCCACGACACCCAAGAGCATTTCCAGAGACAAGGAAACCTCTATCGGTTGGTCTCCATCAAACAACGCAGCGGCGCACACCTAAGCTTGCATTACGAGCATTCGTACAACGGGATGCCGTTACTGTCTGACCTGCTCACCTACCAGGACGAACGGCAGCAACATCACATCCACCTCGAACATGGCAGCAATGGCTTGATCTGTTCGGTCTGGCTAATGGTCGCTGGCAGTGCGTCACACCAATTGGCCGCGTATGAGCATGACAATTCAGGTGACCTGATTCTGGCTCGCGACGAACACGCCAGGCCATGGCATTACACCTATCAGCATCATCTGATCACACGCTATACAGACCGGTCAGGTCGAGGATTCAACCTGGAGTGGCAAGGTGAAGGGGCTGACGCAAAAGCGGTTCGTGAATGGGGCGATGATGGCAGCTTCGAGACCCGCCTGGAGTGGGACAACAATATTCGGCTGACCTATGTTACCGACGCGCAAGGGCAGGAAACCTGGCACTACTACGACATTCTAGGCTTCACCTACCGCATCGTTTATCCCGATGGGAATGAAGAATGGTTCTACCGTGACGATGCCAAGAATGTCGTCCAACACATCCATACCGATGGCAGTGCAGAACAGTTCGCCTACGACGATCGCGGCAACTTGTTACAGCATACCCGCGCCGATGGCACCTCCGTCCATTATGCCTATGATGACCTAGGTCAGTGCTTCAAGACACGCGATGCAGAAGGCGGGCTGTGGAGGTACGACTATGATCAGCGCGGCAACATCATCGAAACTCAGGATCCCCTGGAGAACAAAACGCTCTACCGCTACAACAGTGACAACCTGCCCATCGCCATCACCGATGCCAACGGCGGTCAGAAGAAGCTGGCCTATAACCGTGACGGACAGCTGACCCGCTACACCGACTGCTCAGGTAAGACCACACAATGGAAATACGACCCCTTGGGTCAATTGACGGAACTAATCAACGCCGCCGGCGAGGTCACCGAGTACCAATACGAAGCCGGCCAGCTGGTGTTGCTCATCCATCCGGACAAGACCACGGAACGCTTCGAGCGCGATGCAGAAGGCCGCCTGCTCAGCCATACGGATGCCCTGCATCGCCGGACGGCCTGGACCTACAATGAAGCCGGGTTGATCTACCAACGCCTCAACGCCAACGACACCACCCTCACCTACCATTGGGACAAGCTCGGTCAACTGGTGCGCCTGCGCAACGAGAACAACAGCGAAGCCAGCTTCAAGTATGACCCTGTAGGCCGACAGCTCAAGGAAACCGGCTTCGACAAAGAGACCATCCACTATCTTTACGACAACGGCAGCAACCTCCCTACCCGCCGTGTGGATGGCGACAGAACCACCCACTTCGAGTACGACCCCATGGGTCGGCTTATCCAGCGCAAGGCCGGACGACGTGGCGGCGAGAAGTGGGAGGTTGAGACCTTTGCCTATGACGGCAATGGCAACCTGCTGCTGGCTAACAACGGTTCCTGCAGGCTGCAATGGTTCTACGATGCAGCAGGCAACAACACGCGTGAGCATCAGTGGCTGGACTATCTGGTCAAACCACAGGTTGCCGTGTTCAAGCATGAGTACGATGCCCTTAATCAACGTATTGCCACGACCCGCCCCGATGGCCACCGGGTCAGCTGGCTGACTTACGGCAGCGGCCACCTGCTCGCGCTCAAACTCGATGACCAGGAGTTGATCAGCTACGAGCGTGATGACCTGCACCGAGAAATCGGCCGCGTGCAGGGCAATGACCTGATCCAGCGTCAGACCTGGAGCCCGAATGGTCAGTTGCTGGAACAGACGTTGGCTCGACAAGGTGAGTCCAAACGCATAGCGGCGCGCACCTACCGTTATGACGAAGCCGGCCAGCTTTACCACATCAAAGACCTGAACCGTGGCGATCTGCGCTACCGTTATGACCCGGTTGGTCGTTTACTTGAAGCCAGCCTTAACTACGAGAAGGAAACGTTCGCCTTCGATCCGGCGAGTAACCTGCTGGACCCTGAGGCGCCACCAGGCCCCAATCCGCACTCGCCGCGCAAGCTGATGGACAACGTGCTGCGCAGCTATTGCGGCACGCAGTACCGCTACGACGAGCGCGGCAACCTGCTGGAGCGGATTGAGAAGGGCAAGACCGGCAAGTTCTCCTGGGACCTGTATGACCGGCTGCGGCGGTACGAGGATGACCGGTTGGTTGTAGAGTTCGGCTATGACGCGTTAGGCCGCCGTGTCTACAAGGACTCGCGCTCGAAGTACTGCAATCGTGTCCAGGCTGGACCGGTTTGGAACGAGAATGCGCGGCGTGCGCTGGATGAAAAGCTGGGCTGCGATCTGACGCTCTTCGTGTGGGACGGCGACAACCTGGCCTTCGAACAGATAGGCCGAGATGGTAAGGGGCGGACCATACACTATGTATTTGAGCCGGGAACATTCATACCAGTTGCACAGGGCGTGATGAATCACATCGAGGAGATGCTGCACCAACCGGCCTATAATTCCCCCTATGACATGGACCGTGATCCGGTGTGGCAGCATAAGCCTAAACCAGAACTGTTGGATGGGTTTGTTTGGTATCAGTGCGATCATCTTGGCACCCCCTTGGAAGTGACAAGCTGTGGCGGGAATATATGGTGGAGAGACATCTATACAGCCTGGGGAGTAGCTGAACGGAATACAAGTACCAATGAATGCTCACCCCTCCACCTTAATCCGCTGCGATTCCAGGGGCAGTACTTTGACGTCGAAAGTGGCTATAGCTATAACAGATATAGGTACTACGACTCCAGTACAGGTCGCTTTATCGCCAAAGACCCAATCGGCTTCAGCGGCGGCCTAAATGTTTATACCTACGCACACAACCCTACTCAATGGATCGATCCACTCGGACTCACGAAAAGTTCACCGCCAAGCGGAAGGAAACCAAAGCCATCAAAATCCAATCAAAACTCTTCAAACCCATGCAGAAAACCATGGGAAGTGTACCGCTACAATCGCGTATGCGAAGGCACGCTAAATGGAACAAGAGCGAAGTACTATCGGGACCCAGACAGCGAACTATGGTGGTCGCGAGACACTGAAAATCATGGCGGCAGTGGATGGAAAGTAATGAAACAATTCGGCGATCAACTTATCCACCAAGAAGATGCCGATATGTTTGGCGACTATATGAAAGGCAAGCATAAAGGTCCTACTGGCGAAAAGATGAGCCTCAAAGGCATGCGCTGCAAAGACCACAAGGAGAAATAAATGATTAACTCAGCCGAAGATTTCAAGACCCTTTGCGAAAATGAAGATGACACCACATTTGCACACCAAACAGCCTCAATTGAGGTATGGACTGAAATACTTAACACCTACCCTCAACTTGCGAGATGCGTAGCTGCAAATAAAAATATTCCCGACGACATCATAGACCGCCTCTCGAAGAGCAGCGACATAGATATCCGATGGAAAATAGCAACCAAACGAAAACTTAACAGAACGATCTTCGCGCGGCTCGCAATCGATTCGGACGCAACTGTAAGACACCGAATTGCCTGCAACCCCAAGGTGCCTAGAGACATCCTGCAACAACTCTCCAACGACCCAGACCCCATAGTTGCATCATCAGCCATTAGAAAACTTGATATCTAAACCGAAACCGCAAACCCAAAACAGACACTATTGAGAAAAATCGAAGTGAATCTGGAGTAGGCCTCATCACAATGATGAAAATAATCTGTCTTGGTGACACAATCGATCATGGCGGAGAAGTGGTGAACGCCATCCCTCACACCAACCTCAACGGCAAACCAATGGCCGGCAAAAGCAGCATGGTCTTCTGCCCGCTATGCAAGGGAGAGTTCCCGATCATCGAGGGCAGTGACACCTACCGCGTCAATGGCCCCCCGTAGCGCTCGACGGCATGAAACCGCCTGCGGCGCCAGCTTGATTGCAAGCGCATCACACGGCAGCGTCCATCGCTGAGTCAACCTGGCCAAGTGGAGCAGGCGAACAACAGACACTCCGCCAGTATGTCTGTTGCCGCCGCTCCCGACCTAAAATTGAGAGCTGTTCAGGCTGTTCTCCATAACGTCAATGAACGTGTACCGATGGAGGGCGGCACGAGAATGGGCTTCCACGGAATCAAGAAACAGCACGCTCGAATGGTTAGCCGACCTTAATGAGCATGGGGACATGCTTACTGGCAAAAAACACAAAGGTCCGACTGGTCGTCAGATAGACTTAAAATCATTAAAGTGCCAGGAAAAGAAATGATAAATTCAGCAGAGGAATTTATGAGTTTAATCGAAAGCGATGACCCAACACTTAAGAGCAGGTCAATTTCAGATGAGGCTGAGATGCACGTCTGGGAAAGCATGCTTGAGCAACATGCGGATTACGAGTTATGAATCGCCCCTGGTTTCCTAGACACTCTCCAAGCTCAGGAAATAGCGTTTCTCATACTCTACTGGAGACAGCTGCATAGCACTGCTGTGTCGGCGTTTTGGGTTATAGAACATCTCGATGTAATCGAAAATATCACTTCTGGCTTCGTCACGCGTTGCGTAGATCCTTCGTCGGATTCGCTCCCGCTTCAAAAGCTGGAAAAAGCTCTCGGCTACGGCATTGTCGTGGCAGTTTCCCCGTCGGCTCATGCTGCTGACCACATTGTTGGCCTTGAGGAAGCTTTGCCAATCTGAGCTACTGAACTGACTGCCTTGGTCTGAGTGAATCATCACTTGCTGCTGTGGCTTGCGTCGCCAAACGGCCATCAGCATCGCGTCGATAGCAAGGTCGCTGCACATCCTTGGCTTCATTGACCAACCAATTACTTGGCGTGAGAAGAGATCCAGCACTACCGCCAGATAAAGCCATCCTTCATAGGTGCGGATGTAAGTGATATCGGTCACCCAGACCTTGTTCGGCTCGCTGACCTTGAACTGCCGGGCAAGGTGGTTGGGCGAGGCCACGGTTGGTTTTCCGCCATAAAACCCAGGACGACGGCGATAACCCGTTTGCGAACGCAACCCCTCTGCTTGCATCAAACGACCGACTCGATTTCGCCCGCATGTCTCTCCCAGCTCACGCAGGTCACCATGAATTTTGCGATAGCCGTACACACCTCCGCTTTCGAGCCAAGCATGTTTGATCAAACCAAGCAGACGATGATCTTCTTTTGCTCGGGCAGATTGAGGCTCCGCCAACCAAGCGTAGTAGCCGCTGGGATGCACCTTGAGGGTTTGGCAAAGGCGCCGCACCGGGTAATCCGTCGAGTGCTTCTTGATGAAGGCGTACTTCAGCCGCACTCCTTGGCAAAGTACGCGGCGGCCTTCTTTAAGATGTCTCGCTCTTCCGTCACGCGCTTGAGTTCAGCGCGCAGCTTGCGCAGTTCAGCCTGCTGATCATTGTCTTGCTCAGGATGAACTTTTAAAAAAATTGGGAGCCTACTACCAACAGGCGCATCCAACATTCATTGGGATAAAATCTCCGACAAATATGAAGCACACTCTATCCAAAGAGACAAATTAATCATGGAGATACTCGCCGCAGCATCACTCATAGACCTAAAGGAATCAGAAACCATAATGATCATCAACATAGATGATGCCTTCCCAGCAATTATAACCACTCTGAAAGAATGGCAACCATACGCACAAGAACTAGATTGCGTAAACACTCTATACGTAAATGAAAACAACTCAAAAATTATTCATTGGGATTTTTACAAAAATCTGTACGCACTTAAACCCCCCTCACAGTAGCATTCGCCGCATTAAGGGTCATTTGAGTGACCTAACCTACCTGAAACACACAAGAGAAATTCACATGAAGAGCATTGTAAGGACTGGGGATCCAACCGACCATGGTGGTATGGTGATCGGTTCCATAGACAATACTAACCTCAACGGCAAACCAATGGCCGGCGAAGGCAGCATGGTTTTCTGCCCTCTGTGCAAAGGCGAGTTTCCAATCATCGAAGGCAGTGACACGTACCGCGTCAACGGAGTACCCGTCGCCCTTGACGGCATGAAAACCGCGTGCGGCGCCAGCTTGATTGCCAGCGCATCACACAGCAGCGTCCATCGCTGAGTTGATTAAACCAAGAAGAGAGAGCCTTCGGGTCGTGGCAAGCGCCGGTAGCTACGCCCCTGCTCTCACAAGTTGATCTATACGGTATCTACAGCCATACCTAAACTCCCCTGCCGCTCTTCCAACAACTTCACAAACATACTCAAACTGCGCGAAACCGCCCCCCGCCGCCACACCAGCCAGGTCTTCAAATACCGGAAATCCTCCGACATCGGCCAGGCGCTCACCGTGCTGCACCCCGGCATGTTGTCGAGCATGCTGCGCGGCATCATGGCCAACCCGGCACCAGCACTCACGCATGCCAGCATGCCGTGATACGACTCCATCTCGTGGATCTTGCCCGGCACGGCCTGATCCTGCACAA
>Ga0213825_1000873_pt1 | contig 21724 bp, 13 predicted proteins | sample MC6MC0900MG_FD_179896 | JGI IMG/M metagenome (GOLD analysis project Ga0213825, IMG submission 179896) | Enriched soil aggregate microbial communities from Iowa State University, Ames, United States - MC6-MC0900-MG | ecosystem: Environmental > Terrestrial > Soil > Unclassified | place: USA: Iowa... | reverse complement strand
CGCGCCCTGGTCCGCACTGGCCGCCACGCACGGTCTGGCAGAGCCGGATATCCATCGGCTGATCTCGCCCTGGCACACCGATGCCGATCTCGGGCGCCCGCTGGAGGTGATCACGGACATGTCCAAAAGCCGCCGGATGGGCTTCCTGGATTACCAGCCCAGCGACGATGCGTTCTTCGACCTGTTCGCCCGCCTGCGGGCGGCGCGCCTGATCCCCTGATCGAGCCGGAGCCACGGGCGACCGATGGGATTCAGCCCGGGCAGCGGGCGCGAACGGGGGGTGTTCCAAAGCGGCGCCCGGCAGCGATACCCTATCGTTGCCGCCCCGTGTCGCCTGCAGTACGGGCTACCGGGTTCCGGAGCCGCCCCCCGCCGATCGCAGGTACCGCTTGAGTTCTTCACCTTCCCCCGGCTCCCACCGCGAGCGGGATTCCGAGCGCGTCAAGATGGCGCTGGCCGCCGGCGCGATCATCGGCACCTGGTTCTGGGACGTGGCCCGGGACAACCTCACGGTGGATGATGCCCTCGCCCTGGCCCATGGCCTGGACCCTGCCCTAGCGCGCACTGAACTGCGGCTGGAACAGGTGGTCGCCGCCGTTCATCCCGACGACCGCGCCGGCCTGGCCGATGCGATCGCCGAGGCGGTCCGCCGGGGCGGTCGCTATGCGCACCAGTACCGTACTCGCGGCCCGGACGGCGCGTACCGCTGGATCGAAGCGATCGGCCGGGTGGATCTCGATGCGCAGGGAGAGGCCATCGGCTTCCCCGGCGTGCTCATCGATATCGACGAACGCCGCCGGATCGAAGCCGAGCGGGACCAGGCACAGACCCTGCTGCGCTCCTTCGTCGAGGCAGCGCCCGGCGTGGTGTATGCCAAGGACCGCCAGGGCCGGATCCTGATCGGCAACCGCGGCACCACCGACCTCATCGGCCTGCCGCCGGAGGTGTACGTGGGCCGCACCGATGCCGAACTGCTGAACGACCCAGCCCAGGCCGCCACGGTCATGGCCACCGACGAGCGGGTCATGGCCAGCGGGCAGACCGAGCAGCTCGAAGAGGAAGTGAGCTTTCCCGACGGCCGGCGCGCCTACTGGCTGTCGACCAAGTCACCGTTGCGTGACGCCGACGGCACCGTGGTCGGCCTGGTCGGCACCTCGCTGGACATCACCGACCGCAAGGCCGCCGAGGCCCGCCACCTGGAAGTGGAGGAGCGCTATCGGCTGGCCGCCCAGGCCACCAACGATGCGATCTGGGACTGGCGGATCTCCGATGGCCATGTGATCTGGAACGAGGCGCTCACCACCCTGTTCGGCCATCCCCTGGCCGAGACCACGGCGCAGTGGTGGCTGGACCACATCCATCCCGATGACCGTGCGCGCGTCGATGCCGACATCCATGCGGTGATCGAAGGCGGCGGGACGGGCTGGAACAGCGAATACCGGTTCCGGCGCGCCGATGGCAGCTTTGCGCCGGTGCTCGACCGCGGCACCGTATTGCGTGGCGGCGTGGGTGAGCCGCTGCGGATGATCGGCGCGATGCTCGACCTGACCGTCCGCAATACCGCCGAAGCTGCGCTGGCCAAGAGCGAGGAACGCCTGCGCTTTGCCACCGAGGCCGGTGACATGGGCTTCTGGGATGTCGACCTGGTCCGCGATGAACTGATCTGGCCGGCACGGACCAAGGCGATGTTCGGCATCTCGCCCGGGGTGGCAGTGACGTTGCGCGACTTCTACGACGGCATCCATCCTGATGACAGCGAGGCAACCTTCGCGGCCTTCGCCGCTGCGGCCGACCCGGCCCGGCGCGCGCTCTACGACGTGGAGTACCGCACCGTCGGCAAGGAAGACGGTGTCGTGCGCTGGGTGGCGGCAAAGGGGCGTGGCCATTTCGAAGGCGACCGCTGCGTGCGGGTGGTCGGCGTGGCGATCGAGATCACGGCGCGCAAGCTCGCCGACGCACGCCTGCAGGAATTGAACGAACACCTCGAGAGCCGCGTGCTCGAAGAGGTCGCCGAGCGCACGCGCGTGGAAGATGCCCTGCGCCAAAGCCAGAAGATGGAGGCGGTGGGCCAGTTGACCGGCGGCATCGCGCACGACTTCAACAACATGCTCGCCACCGTGATCGGCCCGCTGGACCTGCTTGCGATGCGCATGGGCGACAGCGATCCGCGCGCCAAGCGCTACATCGACATGGCCATCGACGGCGCGACCCGGGCCGCGCAGCTGACCCAGCGCCTGCTGGCGTTTTCCCGGCAACAGCCCCTGCAGCCGGTGCCCTTGGACGTGAACCGGTTGATCGCCGGGATGTCGGACCTGCTCGTGCACTCACTGGGCAGCAACATCCGCCTGGAGACCGTGCTGGCCGCGCAGGTGTGGTGCACCTTCGCCGATGCCAATCAGCTGGAGAACGTGATCCTCAACCTGGCCGTCAACGCGCGCGACGCGCTGCCGGGCGGCGGGCGGCTGGTGGTGGAAACGGCCAACTGCCGGATCGCCTCTGCCGCAGACGCCGTGCGTGCCGACGTGCCCACCGGTGAGTACGTGCTGATCACCGTGGCCGACAACGGCGGCGGCATGCCACCGGAGGTCATCGCCAAGGCCTTCGATCCGTTCTTCACCACCAAGAAGGTCGGCCAGGGCACTGGGCTGGGCCTGTCACAGGTGTACGGCTTCGTCCGCCAATCGGCCGGGCACGTGAAGATCCATTCCTCGCTCGGCAAGGGAACGACGGTGGCGCTGTATCTCCCGCGCCGGGAGGGGGAGATCGACGCGGGTCCTTCGACAGCACCCGCGGACAGTCGCCCGCTGAGCGGTGGCCGCGAGCTGGTCCTGGTCGTGGAAGACGAACCGGGCGTGCGACAGTTTTCCATCGAGGCGCTGGGCGAACTGGGCTACCGGGTCCTTGCCGCCGACGATGCGGCCGGCGCGCTCGCGCTGCTCGAGCAGCATCCGGACATCGCGCTGCTGTTCACCGATGTGGTGATGCCGGAGGTCAACGGCCGGCAACTGGCCGACGAAGCCCTCAAACGGCGGCCCGGCCTGAAAGTGCTGTTTACCACCGGCTATAGCCGCAATGCGCTGGAACACGATGGGGTGCTGGACCCCGCAGTCCACGTGATCGGCAAGCCCTTCACGCTGGAAGATCTGGCGCTGCGGGTGCGCGCGGTGCTGGCGGAGGTGCGGTGATCCCGACGCCGTGTGCGGCTCAGCATAGTTGGTGGGAGACCGGCCACCATAGATGGTGGCCGGTCTTTACCTAGGACCAAGTCCAAGGGTCTCGAAGGCGCCGGGCGCCTAAGTCAGAGCACCTGTGAGCATCCCAACCGAATCGATTAAACCGGATCGTGGATTAGAACCAACCACCTGCAATCCTTCCAATTTGCCAAGACAATTGATTCTTTTTTTTCTTTAATATCAGCCGCTTGCGAACACAAAGCGCGCGCCTTACTGTAGGCCTACCTGACCCGAGCCCTACGCCTCCCATGGCCGCTATTTCGGCGCTACGACAAGACCTTCTCACACGCTACGGCGCTCTTCTTACCTCAGAAGAAGTCGCGCGCGTGCTCAGGTTTAAGAGCAAAGATGCGCTGATGAAGGCACGCAGAAGGGATGCGCTACCAATAGCGCTCTTCAGCATTCCGGGTCGAAAAGGTCTCTTCGCCACCTCGGCTGACGTTGCGTCATGGGTGGAGAGTCTTGGCGCCAGTCATCCCGCAGCAGAGGAGATAGCGACCGAGGAGACCAAGCAATGACCTAGCCACTGAAAAATCATTGGCTAAAAAAGGAAATGCCCCGGCAGCAACCGAGGCATTTCTGGGAACAGCACTTCTCGCGAAGCTGGTCCAACTTTAGCCCCCAACGCATCAGGCCGCAAGTCTCGTCTCCCACGGGCCTGCTTCACCGTGCCTGATCCCAAGAACCCTTACAGCTAGCTGCTGTGGGCGGGGGTGTTATGAAGTTCACTGAAGAAGACCGGAAGGCTTATGCAGCTAATCATCAGCTGACATCTGCCGCGGCCGAGTATGTCGAGAGATCGAGCATCGGAGTAGGCCGGAACATTGGTACCGCCCCGAATCGGCCATCTTTTCTCGTGGAGTTTCCGTCGTTCAAGATGGGCTGCACGATGAATCTGGAGAGTGGGCATGAATACGGTTACGCCGTAGAGTTAGAGCGTGACAAAGACGTCATAGCCTATTACGAGCAGCCTCCAAGGGTGGAGCTCCTGCGTGATACCCCGAAGGGGAAACGCCCGTATCCCTACACGCCTGACTTCATTGTGCTGGGCAAGACAGGGCTACTCATCGTACAAGTCAAGGAAAGCTCCAAGCTGGAAGAGTTGGTGGAGACCAGCCTTTCCTGGACGAAATGTGACGACAACTATGTTGACCTGGCCGCTCGAGACCTCTTCGCGTCGATCGGCATCCCCCATGTAGTCATCCCATCCAGCAGGATCTGCAAGCAAGTTACCCAGAATCTTCTCACGCTCCGTATGGTCGAGTTGGCAGACGCAGATCCGGCAGCAGAGCGGGCAGCCCTCGCCCATGTTCTTCAGAGAAGAGTCGTGACGATGTCCGAGGTGTTGCAGAAGATGAACACTCAAGACTGCACATCACTATTGCAACTTGTTGCGCATGGAAGGATCTTTGCTGATCTTTCCAAACACTCGCTAAGCAGTCCCTCCACTTGTTTGCTAGCAGCGTCACCGGAGCTTCTGAGCACTGAGCTAATCGAGGAGATCGAGCGCTCAAGGCACGTAGTTCCTTCTAGCGAAGACACGGTGAGCAGAGACCTTGTACCAAGCAGCTCGCACCTAGTGAGGGGACTCGCAAATCTGAACTTCCTTAAAGGCGAGATCCGCACACGAAGTGAGAAGGAACACGCAAGACGGCTCCGACTTCGACGTGCAGATGGTGAGTCACAGGGAAAATCCGCAATAGCGGCGTTGACACCCCGTTACGCATCAAGCGGAAACAGGACGCTCAAGCGGCCAGCGTCAGTTCTCCTGTTTGCTCGCGAGGAACTCAAGCGTTGCCTAGAAGGCGATAGTAACCCCGGTCCACTTTCGGTGTACCGCCGCTATCAGGTTCACGCGGAACTTCACCATCCGGCTCACCGTCCTGTCGGAAAGACAACGGCTCGGAAGATCATTTCCGAGCTTGAACAGGAAACAGCTGAATCCAGAGGTGGCAAACGCCTAGCGAATTCAAAGTCATCGCCGTCCTCGGTAGAAGTAAGGTCGCTGAAAGCCATGCGTCCCTTCGAGCTCGCTCAATGTGACCACTATCTAGCAGACATCGAAGTGGTAGTCGGGAGAGCCAACGGCAAGACTTACACCGCGCGTCCGTGGATCACGGTCCTCATCGACTGCTACACCCAATGTGTCCTCGCATTCGGGATGTCACTACGAGCACCCAATAAAGGCACTAGCTCACAAGTGCTGCGCGACTGTGCACGCAGGCACGGACGTCTTCCCGAAACCATCATCAGTGACAACGGATCAGACTTCACATCTGTTCACTACTCGACAATGGCGGCGCAGCTGAACATCACCATCATGTTTCGCCCACCTGGAAACGGAAGGTTCGGGGGTGAGGTCGAACGGTTCTTCGGCAAAGCGAAAACGTTCTGGCTAGACCTCCTTCCAGGAAGCATCAAGACGATTCGCTTCTCTCGTTCCATATCCTCACACCAACAACCGTCGGCCAAGGCAGAGCTTAGCTTGGTGGATCTTTGGCACGAGATGGAAGCATTCAGTCAGTGGGTCGGGAGGCGTCCATCCGGCGACAGCAGCCAATGCCCTGAGGCAAAGATGCTAAGTGGGCTACGACAATTTCCGTTTAGCGGGATAAAAGCTCAGGTCGACCTCACTTTCTTGGTAAAAACTGCATTGAAGCAGAAGCCCTTGAAGGTCTCGGGGAACACCGGAATCCATGCTGGCGACCTTCACATGTGGCACGACGCCCTCGCAGCTTACGCGGGGAGAAGCGTGCCGACGCGGATCGATGGTCAGGATCCACGAATCCTCTATGCACTGCTCGACAATCAGTGGGTTGTTTGCAAAGCATACGCTGCGCTCCAAGCAGGGCAGCAATCACATGCCGAAGCGATGGCGTATGCGGTGTGGGCGAGAGATGGTTCATCACTGAGAGAGTTGATGAAGGCTGACTCCGATAGGCAGCTCATTGCCGAGATTGAAAGACGCGAGATGGCTCGTAAAGCACCCCCTGCGAGAGAGCACAACGAAGCTCAACTGGCGACAGATCGTCCGACTAGCTGTCCCCCGTCCCTTGGAAGCTTCAAGGCGATTAGCACTGAGCCAATGTCCGTCGAGGACTGGTAGTGGCTGAGCAAGAGAAATCTCTGGCCGAGCAGATTGACCTCGTCGTCGCCAAGCGTCTTGGACACAGAATCTACGATGAGACACGACGCTATCTGGAAGCGGCTCGGACCGCAGTGTTGACCGAGGAGGTAGTGATTCTTGTCGGACCGCCCAGGGTTGGCAAGTCTAGTGTTAGCCGACAAGTCTTTGGAGCCCACTCCAGGCAGGCCCCTGATGAGCAGGATCATATGCACTCTGTTTACGTCCCAGCTGGAAACGACTCAACAGCAGGGGCCTTCTCAACGAAGGCTTTCCTAAGCGCTTGCCTGAACTCGATCCGCCATCCGCTGTTGAGCACCGACGTCGCTGCACGTGAGGGTCGACTCGGCGACTCTTTTCTTAGCCGAACCACAGAGGGTGCGATGCGTTCGGCGTTCGAGAGATGCCTCGTGGCGAGGCGCACGCAGTTCCTGGTCATAGACGAAGCCCACCATGTGCTGAACGCGAAAGGTGGTGAGAAGTCCGCCGGTGCAATCTTGGATTCATTCAAGGTGCTGGCTGCCAGGACAGGAGTTCGCCTTGTTCTCGTCGGTTCTTACGATCTTCTGACCGCGGTCAACTTGGCTCCTCATCTGATCGGCCGATCTCAAACCGTCGAATTCCCCCGCTACCGGGAGTCAGAAAGGGACATGGTCGAATGGTCAAGGATAGTGCGTCACTACTCGAGCCTCATCCATGAAGATGCGCATGCAATGGACGAGTACATCGAGGCACTTCATGACGGCTCATGGGGCTGCATAGGTGCGCTTTCACGATGGATTCGGAATGCCTTAGCTTCCTGCCGATCTGAAGGCCGCTCGATACCCGGACAGGGTGGTTGGGCTCGGACCAGGCAGCTTAGCTCAGCGCTTGCCGCGGTTAACGCTGAGATCCGGCGTGGAGAACTCCACTTTTCAGCAAAAAAGGACGTCGCCATGCCCGAAGCAGGGCCGACGCTGGCAGTGCGAGCGAGCAAGAAACCAACTCCATTCAAGAGGAAAACGCGCCGCAATGAAATCTGATGAGGAGACCACTCCACGCCTACTTCCTTTGGAAATCATCGGGAAGAACACTGGCGATGTCGAGGCACTGCACTCATACGTGCTCCGGCTTGCACGTCTGCACAGTGTCACTCCCTCCTACCTCTTCGAGGTGATTGCAAGAAGGTCGGGCCGACACTCGGAGCTTCGTCCTGGAGACAGGATAACGTCTGTCGTAGGCCCCCAGCTGGATCGACCACGGCCAGTCGAACACTCGGTCGTTCCGCTTCTCACCAAAATGGCATCGGAGTGCGAAATTGCTCTGAAGAACTCAACCTTCATGTTTCTATCCAAAGCGCTAAGTCGGACCGTGAATTGCTATTCCCGGTTCAGCAAATGGTGTCCTGGGTGCGTCGCGGATCAGTCTTTAGAGGGCGTCCCGGTTCACCATAAGCTTGTGTGGTCCTTCTCGGCCATCAAGGCCTGCCACGTACACCGGATGGGACTCACCAATCGTTGCTTAGAATGCGGCGCAAGGCCGCTTGGGGGCCCAGCGTATGCTGATTCATGTCGTGCCTGCGGGACGCGCTTTGATCAGGTTCACCCTTCTACGCGCGTAGCAGTTGCTCATGAGGAGTATGCGCTGGATCTGGTCGAACTAGTCGATAGCTCCATGTTCCGGACTGGTGATTACCAAGTGGGAGCGATCAAAAGCTTCATCCATCGACTCGTCTGCTACGTCTGGCTTGAGAAAAGAGAGCGCTACCGGTTCGAAGGGCTGCCACGTCATGAGTTCATGACATACCTACGTCGAGAGCAGCCGCCAACCCTCTCCATGGTCAGACGAACGTCAGCTCGCCTCGGACTTCCGATCGATAGCCTCCTGCATCCATGGGGTCCTTACACGAGAGACTTCTTTCTCCCCGAGCATGCTCTTCCTTCCCCCTAATTTAGACTCATGCTCAACCCAGGTGAGTGACCGGGGTTTTTGTGCGCAGTCATCTTCACGTGCTCGCAGCAGTTTGCCGGACCTCATGCGGCAGGAGCGCCTTAGCAATGCAGTCATGCAGCCCGCAACTTGTAGCCACACCAGCCGCAACGTTGCGTCGTTGAGACGGCCAAAGGTAGACTTTCAACTAAGGAAAGCACGTGATTTTTTCGCTAATAGCATCCCTTAGAGCAGTGTCAATGGCTGCCTGATTCCGACATCGGGCCATATTTTTCCCACTACCCATTCAGGCGACTAGATCATGAACAACCTGACGCTGTTTCAACAGATGAGCATCGTTGCCGGGGTTATCGTGCTCTTAATTGTCTCGCTTACGGCGGCAGCGGTTTGGCTCGCTCATCGCCAGAACAACAGGGACTGATGCTTTTCTCAATACAGCATACGCATGCCCCCCCATCGCATAGCACCGCTCCCCTGCCAAACAGCCACTCACTGACTTCTTCGCGCCAAGGGCTACCTTCGGCCAAAGAGCGACTTCGGCCGGGCGGACAGTGCGCTAAAGAAAATTCCTTTGCGCACTGGTGGCGCAAAGGCCCTTTCTGAACTACCAGTGGTATTGGTTTGGCCGCAGGAATGCGGTGAAAAGCGCGACTGCAGTCCTCATGTCGGTACTGCTTGGTGCGAGGAGCAACTGTCCTGCGTGTCGGCTCCTGAGTCGTCCTTTGACCGCAAGTGCGCTCAGCCGCGGTTAGCACAAGGCGCGGCGTGGGTGGTGCCACGTTTCGGGCATAATCAGTCGTTCACGGGGATAGCGGGGAACCATCAGGATGACGCCTGTAGATTTCATCGGCCTCTGGAAGGGCCACGACTTTAACGAACGCGAAGGCGCACAATTGCATTTTTCGCACTTGTGCCGTCTTCTTGGGGTGGATGAACCTCTCAAGAAAGGGGAGTATCAGTTCGAACGTGGCGCAGAGAAGTCGAGCGGAGGCAATGGTTGGGCAGACGTGTGGAAGCGCGGCCATTTCGCATGGGAGAACAAGAAGCCGGGGCGCAATCTAAAAGATGCGCTGAAGCAGCTCACCGACTATTCCCTTCAATTAGAAAGTCCACCACTACTGGTCGTGTGCGACCGCGAGCGTATCGTCATCCATAAGGCATTCACCGGCTACCCCGACGAGCCGGAGACCATTCTTATCGACGAGTTGGCCGGCGAAGCAACGCGGCAGCGTCTACGCTGGGTATGGACCGACCCAGGCAAGCTGCGGCCAGAGAAATCCTCTGCCGCCATCACGGCAGAGGCCGCCAAGCGTTTTGCTGACTTGGCCGAGGCGATGCGCAAACGCGGCGAGGACCGCGACAAGGTGGCCCACTTCCTCGTGCAATGTCTGTTTTGCATGTTCGCCGAGGACGAGGAACTGCTGCCAAAGGGCATATTCACCAGCCTTTTGACCAACGCCGGGGCAGACGTGGCCAGGGCTGCGAGGCGCGTCGAAACGCTGTTCAAGGCTATGGGCGAGCCCAAGGGCGAGTACGGCGATCATGACATTGCATGGTTCAACGGCGGGCTTTTCAAGGACATTGCCTCTCCCACACTGGCCGCCTCGGACTTGGATACACTGCGCGTCGCGGCGGCTGACATGGACTGGCGCGCCATCGACCCGACCATCTTCGGCACTCTGTTCGAGCGTGGACTGGGTAAGCAGCGCGCTCCTTTGGGCGCTCACTACACAGACACCGGCACCATCGCCAAGCTTGTGGACCCACTAGTGCGCGAGCCCCTACTAGCCGAATGGGTTTCAGCGCGCATGCAGATTGCCGAGTTAGCCCCAAAGTTCGGCATGGTAAAGGGACGCGGAAAGTCCTACCGCGCCAACGAGGCCCTGCGGAAGGGCGAAGACCTGTACCGCGCCTTCCTCCTGCGGCTAAACCAGTTTCATGTGCTCGACCCGGCCTGTGGCTCAGGCAATTTCCTGTACCTCGCCCTGAAGGCGCTGCGTGACGTGGAGAAGCAAGCGCACGTGGATGCCCAGGAATTGGGTCTGCACGGGGAAGTGACCATGCAAACGGGCCCGCACAACATTCTCGGTTTGGAAATCAACGAGTTCGCGGCCGAACTGGCCCGGGTGACCGTCTGGATCGGCGACATTCAGTGGTGCCGCCAGAACGGCTGGCAGCACAGCATCAATCCCATCTTGAAGCCATTGGACGGTATCGAAAACCGGGATGCGCTGTTAAACGAGGACGGCTCGGAGGCCCGATGGCCGAAGGCTGATGTCATTGTCGGCAACCCCCCATTTCTCGGTGACAAGAAGATGCAGGGCGAGCTAGGGGCGACGTACACCAAGTTAGTTCGCAGGGCCTATGACGGCCGCGTCCCAGGCGGCGCGGACTTGGTTTGCTTTTGGCTGGAGAAGGCGCGCGGCCAGATCGAAGCCGGCGAATTGCAGGCTGCCGGATTGGTTTCGACCAACTCGATTCGTGGTGGAGCTAATCGCAAAGTTCTACAACGCATCCTAAAAACGACGCGCATCTTCCTCGCCTGGAGTGATGAGGAATGGTGGGATGACGGTGCAGCCGTACGAGTGTCAATGACAGGGTTTGGCAACCGTGCGGGCGCACTGCTCAATGGAAAAGCCGTACGCGAGATCTATGCCGACCTAACGGCCGGCGGGGAAGGAATAGCTGACATTACCAAGGCCAAGCGCCTTGCGCAGAATCTCGGCGTGTCGTTTCAGGGCGTGACGCCTTCGGCATCCTTGCAACGCAAGCGTCGTGAAGAGCTGGGGCTGCCCGAGGCTTCGTTCAACTTAATGGGTGACGTGGCGCGGAAGGTGCTGAGTGAACCGGCCAGTCTTCGCGGCGAACCAATGGCAGATGTGGTTAGGCCATACTGGATTGCTGACGACATTACATCGAGGCCGCTTGACCGATTCATAGTCAACTTCGGCACAAGGGACGAGATCTCCGCCGCTATATTCGAGAAGCCATTTGCGGCGATCGCCAATGTCCGCCTCCATCGAGCGCACGCCCGGCGAAACGCAGCCTATCCATGGTGGCTTTTGCTCTGGCCCCGCCCGCAAATGTTCGCTGCTCTGAGTAAGCTCACACGCTACATTGCCATCCCTCGCGTTTCGAAACATCATCTGTGCGTTTGGGCGCCTGCGAGTGTTGCGCCTGGCGACGCGCTAGTTGTTGTCGCACGCGATGACGACACCACCCTGGGGATTGTTCAGTCCCGCATCCATAAAGTTTGGGCGTTAAGGCAGGGGACAAATCTTGGGGTTGGGAATGATCCACGCTATACGCACACCACCTCCTTTGAAACGTTCCCCTTTCCGGAGGGCTTGACGCCAGATGCCCCTGCGCGAGCCTATGGAGAGTTGCTGAGCGCGCAGCGAATCGATGTAGCAATGAAGGCGCTGACTGAAGCGCGCGATGCCTGGCTGAACCCTAAAGAATGGATCGACTGGGTGCGGACGCCCGACGAAGAGAAGGCTGGGTTCCCAATGCGGCCTGTTCTCAAACAGGACAAGTTGGATAAGGCCCCTGAGCTGAAGAAGCGCACCTTGACCAACCTCTACAACGGGCAACCCAACTGGTTGAGGCTGCTGCATGAAGCCTTGGACAGGGCTGTCGCTGACGCTTACGGCTGGGCGGACTACACGGAGGGGATGGCCGACGAAGATATCTTGCGACGTCTACTTGCACTGAACCACGTCCGCGCAGGCTTGGGATAGCCCTACTGCGTCGTGCCGAAGTAATTGACCAACCCTGGCCCTGTTACGCCTGCCCTCTTCTGCTGTGTAGCCGGGCTTGTCCCACATCGGACCTCGCCACACCACACCGTCAGATAATGACCACTTCATCCGCACTGAACCACCCTTTGCGGATGACTTCATCACAGACGGCTCTAGGATTCTGAGCGTAAACCATCAGCGCAAGGCTGTGTTCCGCGCGGCTGCACGTTACATATAGAAGGCGGCGTGTTTGGGCGCGCTGGGAGTCACCCCCTCCCGCTTCCTTCTCGGCGTCTTTATCGGCCGCCTTGATGCCGAGAACCTTGTCGTAGCTAAAGGTGAACCCGTTTGCCTCGTCGTCGCTGATGACGACCAGCACCCGCGGAAACTCGAGCCCCTTCACCCCCTGGTGCGTATCGAATGGAGACAAGCCCCTCGCATAAAGGGCCAACGCGCGAATCTGAGAGAAGGGCGCTTGCAGCACTCGGCGCCACGCATGCAGTTCTTGCGACGGGCGGTCGCCTTCGGGGGCGGCCTCGTCGTCAAGATCCGGCGTGTTAAGGGCATCGCGCAGTGGATTCGGAACGTCCAGCAGCCCACTCTCCTTCAATCCGCTGATGACCGCCCGCAGTGTAGGATCGCGATCGCGCACTTGCTCAATCAAGCGTCGTGCACCATCGCCTGCGGCTCGGATCGCATCCAACTGGTCAGCGCGTCCGGCAAGCGTCCTACCGTCAAACATGGGGGAGCGTGTCCGGATGCTGTCAACCAGTGTGAACTCATCGCCTGAGAGGCCCGCGTCCACGATGGGCAGCACGTCGTTCACAAGAAAATTTACAGGCCCTAGTACCCCGTCAAGCAGCGACGTCTTCAGTGTGTCTGTCTCATACAGCGGCCCGAAGACGCCATCGAATCCGAGCCGCCGCGACGCCATGCGGTGTTCAAGGACGAGTGTCTTGCGCTGTTCCGGTCCGAGCCCCCACTCGGCATCGCCGGTAATTTCAGCCATCCTGGACGCTACCTCTTCCTCAAGCTCAAGCGACTTGGCTGCGCCAATACCGGTGATGAAGATCCTCGCGAAACCACCAGACTTGTCTTTACGTGCTCGTTGCCGCTGACCATCGACCTCCGAGCGTATCGTATTGACGAGGCGCACAATGCGCTCTGCCGACCGGTGGTTCATCACCTTTGCAGGTCTCGCCCAGTTGCCGGGCAACGCGCACTCGAGACGAGGCATGCCATGCGTGTAGATTCTCTGCATCGTGTCACCGAGAAGCCCGAGAGCGAACCGGTCGCTTGCGTATGCCTGAATTGAGAGAAGCGCCTTTATTACCTCCTCATGCGTGTCCTGACTCTCATCGATAAGGACTACTGGATAAAGGTCGACGAGCACCTCACGCAGCGGGTCCTTCTTCAGGAAATCGCCAGCCATTCCGATGACGTCCTGGTGGGTCAGGGATCCCCGCAGACGTTCCGTTCCCGAAGGGCTGTAGTGGAATGACAGCATCGACTCGAGCGCTTCGAGACGTTTCTTCTTTCGCTCGAAGTCGGCTTTGTTCCTTAGATAGGTCTTGTTCGCTTCACGTGCACGCCCCATTGCATCTGCAAGCTTCGCCATTGAATCGCTGAGGGAAACCTTCAGCCATGCCCTGATCTCATCATCGAACCCCTGAATGAGTCGCCAGGCAAAACTGTGAATGGTCGAAACGTCGACCAGGGCATCAAATTCGATTCGCCGGAGAATCTCGTCGCGAGCAGCATTTGTATATGTAATAACCGCGATGCGTTGCCCTTTGTAGACTAGCCGCTCGCGTTCGCGCAGCCTAAGCTTGCCTAGTGCGTCAACAAGGGAGCGCGTCTTACCAGAGCCGGCGCCCGCGTACATGAAGAAGCTCTGCGGGCTATCCAGATGCAAACACTGATCAATTACTTCGTCGACGCCGCTATCGACTAAGCTATCGGGCACCTCATTCATGCACGCCCTCCTGTGCGGAAGCGGACACGAGGAGCATCTCGTGTTTCTTCTTCACGATGCGCTCTTGGAGCCACGAAAGGCCTTCTTCGATGTAGGAAGGAGGAATGAGAGCATCAAAGTCCGTGTCATAAAGGACGCTGAGTGCGAACTCGGCCTTGTCGCCATTACGGATGACCTCGAACAAGCTAGCGGCGAGTGCGTTGCCGCTAGGTGCCCTTACAACTTCCCGCACAACCGCACCCATCATGCCCTTGCCTTTTGCGGTTAAGAAGTGTGTAAGGTTGGCAAAGACCAGCGCGTCCTCGAACGTTCCTGGCAACACCTCTTGCGGCACAGTGCCGGCGGGGACCGCCGCGGAGGCCGGCGTCTGGTAGGCCATGCGGATGGAGTAGAGATCGTCGGAAACGATTTCTTTCTCGGTCGCTGATAGATCAAGCAGACCGTCAATCCCACGCTTCTTGTTGCGTGACTTCAGCCAAGTTCGCAGTGTTGGGTTTCCCGTAACCTGCTCTGCGTTGCGCTTGACCGCCACGGGAATCTTACCGCCAAGCGCGTCAATATCCGTAATGATAAGGCAAGGAATTCCAAGGGCGTCGAGCAAAGGCCGTAAACGGTGCGCGTGGCTGCCGCCCACCTCGAGCAAGGTCACATACGCTTGGTGAAGCTGCGGGAATCGGCTGCGGATGAAATGCGGGAGCAGGATTCGCTCGGCAGCGCCCTCGACGAGTATCAACGCGTCCGCGAAGAACACGTCCGCATGCTGCGAGCGAAGATATCGGGTGACAAATCGCTTCGTATTGGTGTCATCTCCAAAAACGGCCTCGAGGTTCGACACAGTCGACACTGGCACCTGTCTTCCATGCATTCCTGCCGGAAGACGCCTAAAGTATCGAAGCGACGAGTACTTAAGTTCGTGGGCGATGTGACTTGAATGCGAGCTCACCACCATCTGCGTAGAGAGGCCAGGATATTTCTTCAATAACGGATCATTGTTAAGCACATGGTACGCGTGACGGACAAAAACCTGCTGCACCTGAGCGTGGAGGTGCGCCTCTGGCTCATCAATCATCACGAGGTGGATTGGCTCTACGACCAGGCCGTCGGACGCTAGTGCTGCCTTGCTCTTGCGCAGCCAAGCGTCTCTGAAACTCATCAGGCGGAAGATCATCGAGATGAGGTTCTGGTATCCGAGCCCGTTAGATGTCTCTGGAAGCCGAAGCGGTGGCGTGCCAGCGGTCCCGCCTACGGAATCGAGTTCAAAGAGCACGGCCGATTCGTGGTTAATTCCATCAGCCGCACTCAGCTGTGTCGTTACATGTATCGTCGGGTCGTTCGCCCCCGGATATCCCAGCGATTCGACTTCCTGGAAAGCCGGCTTGAAACTCGCGGCGAGCCGGAGATCAAACGCGTCGCGGGCTGCGTCCATTGCCCGAAGGGCGTCAATGTCGGAAGGGCCCGGCGCCTGCTCCGGGTCAAGGTGCCGTTTGTAATACGCTCGGAGCTGCTCGGAAAGCCTTCGTCCTGATCGCCCCGCGGAGACCGAATCCTCGCTTTCGTCCAGTTCGCCGAATCCGCGCTGGGCATTGATTTCGTGAACACGGATAAGGCCGGCAATTGGGTTTGCCTGCATCGACACGGTCGATGGCCCGAGGGGTTGAGGCAGCGCCTCTCGTGTAGCTTTGTCTGGCTCGACGAGCTTTGCCGGATCGAGTCGGTACCAGCGCATTTCGAAGTGCGCTCCAAGCCTCCTGGTGAGGAAATCGGTCAGACTCTTTGGCCAGAGCGTCAAAGTCGCCTGGTCAGCATCTTTGGCAGCCTCCGCTTCCAGCGCACGAACCCGCTCGCGCTCCGTCCGAAAATCGTTGTACAGCGCGACAGTGTCCTTCGGCTCGAGCCGGAACCGGACGCCGACAAGTCCGCTATGCCAACTAAAGGATGGAATGAGATCCTTGACGAAGTGGAGTTCACCGTTTCCGGCAGACAGCCATAGGTCAAGCATCGGGACCACATCCATCCATGGATCAACCGCCGGAGGTTGACTCCCCGCAGGCGCTGCTTCCCATGCCTTTCCCATCGCATCAAGCGTGGCGAAGTGGCAAAGAGTGAAATCGAGCAGCCTGAATGTACTCTTATGCGAGGCAAGGAAGCGGCGCAACGCAAGCATCGCAGAGGACTTTCCGCTATTGTTGGCTCCAACTAGAAGCGTCGTTTCGTCCGTGAGGTCGACGCGAACCGCTTGGAGCTTGCGGAAATTGGCGATTTCGATATGACGAATCTTCATTGTTTCTTCCCTGAGTTACTTGGATCCGTTCGCACATTTTTGTGCATGACCTTGACCACGACGCAAGCTCTGAGAAAGCACTGTACTGAGTCGCCCAAGGTGCCGTAGACAGTCCCCAGCGTCGCTGGGCCTGCTATCGGCCAGACGGGGGCATGCTTCGTTCAAAGCCGGCCTTGAGCGCCAAATCGCGAAAGACTTGTGCGGGCATCTTTTCAATGTGGATCGGCTACCAAATGTTACGGCGGGCTTGCAGTCAAAGACCGCATGCCTAGAGCCCTTTGCCATAAGCGAGGCTGTTCTTAGCCCCCAGCCACATCGATCTCTACAGCCACCGGCACGCCGATCTTTATCTGGATGGGCGTATAGATGTCTACCTCGATACCTTCGGCAACCTCCAAAGAGACGATGAGGCAATACCGGACCTCGATGCCATGGCGCTGCGCCTGACTCCAGTCCTTCCACCAACCGCCTACTGGGTAGACCGCAAGGTGAGACTTGTTTGCCAGCTCGGCGCCTGTACCGGTCCAGACGTCAGAGTGGACTGATCCGCGTGCTCGGACCTTGCTTCCGAAGAACCATTTGCTGCTATCTGGATCCGGCATCGCCTCGATACCATCGTCACCCGCTGCATCCAAACGCTCGTTTTTGTTGATTCGCTGCCCGAACTCTTCGTGCGTTTCCGTCGCAGCTTTCACGGCAAACCTCAGCCCGTGGGACTGATAGCGGAATTTGGACTGCCAGCCCCGCTGACTCGGATTCGGATCAATGAAGTATGAGAGCGTCACACGCATCTTTACCTGAGTCGCACCCAAGGCTCTCAGCTCTTCTTCTGGCCATGGAAGCAGATGCATATTGACCTTGTTAAGCTTCACAGACCCTTGGTCCTTGCGATAAGGAACGATCGTCTCCTGCAAGATCAGCGTGGGCCGCTGCGCGGTGGAATTCAACGCGTTGGTGGCTCGGACTGCCCCGTGTCCCATACGCCGCAGCAGTCCAATTTTGTCGTCGACACCAGGGTGGGCCGGAAGAAGTTTGAGCATCTCATCCGTGTATCGAGCACCATGAATCAGCAGTCCACGAATCGTCTCGGGCCAGTAGTCTGGATACCTAGTCGCGATTAGCGCACAGACTCTCGCAGCTTCGGCTGCAGCAGCACTGGTATCCCCTGTATGAGTGAGCACGGAAGTTGCCATGTCATGGTGAGTAGTCAGCAGACGAACGCTGTCTGGACCGGCAATCGGACCATGCGCGTCTAACGCGCCGTTGCCGCCCTCCGCGACAACATCCGGTTTTAGTGGCCAGGCGCGATTCCACAACATACTCGTGGATGAACTGGGAGCGAGGCCTCCGTCTGCGGCAATGCATTTCAGTGAAGGCCACTTTGAGGCATCAATGTCTGTCAACTCGGTGTAGGCGCCTATCGTAAGTGCATTCCATGCCTGAGCTGGACTCTCCATCGTGGTCAGCGTGTTTATGTTTGGGTAGCGTTGCCATTGGGGCCAGCCGATGTTCCCGCCGGAGAGAACGAACAGACGCCGGCGCTGCTCACCTTGCGGCCGCTCTAGAGTTCCCGAGCTGCCGAAGCTCAAGCGATCAAGCGTGGCTGACCACTCTGATGGCGATCCAGTCGTAGCTCCCGTTGCCGTAGTCATCATGGCGTATGAGCGCCTGCGGCCAGGGTTTGCCGCTTCCACCGCGCCTGTAGCCAGACTTGTGATCCATCCATAAAGATGGGGGCGCGTGCTGCCGACTGGCGGGAGGATCCTTACAGACTCCAGACGATGGTGCAGTGGGTACTTGTCACCTGACGCCAGCGGGTGGGTCAGATTCCCGTGCAGGATGAGGCCTGCCATCTCTGTGCCATGTCCCTCAATGTCCGCCACGGGCCAAGCAGCATTTGCCGCAAACATGTCCGCCGGCAGCAGACTCCTTTGAATCAATGGATGTCCCTGCGCTACGCCGGTATCCAAGAGTGTCACGTAGGCCGAGCCTTCGTGAGAGTGATCTTCAATGCGCTCTTCGAAATTGCGCACCCACTCCGCTTGCTCTGCCGGCTTCAGGTCCGCCAGGAAGAACTCAGCGGTAGGTTGCGTCCCTCGAATCTCGGCCACCATATCCAGCAGTTCAACTGCCTGCTCAAGCTGCTCCCTAGTAGCAAGGGCTACCACGACGATTCGACCAGGGAAAGGAACGTAGCCTTCTTCTAGTTGAATTCCAAACGGCCTTGAAGCATCTTCAAAAGCCTGCCGGGCCTCCAGTGGTGACCTATCGCCAATTCGCAGCCAGAGCTGAAACCACTGAGCTTGTGCCGGAGGAGGTGGGTCGGAAGCTTCCGTCCAAAGTTCATCGAACGCGCCGCTTCTGAAACTCTCAATGGCGTTTACAAGCTGGGCATTCTTAGGCTTTGGCGCGCTTGCCCCTTGAAGGTACTCTTGAATTCGCGTCTCGAACGCTGTCAGCTTCCCTTCGGGTACGTGGACTACGACCAGATCGAAGTCCTGCCCTGGCTTGACGTTCAGAACCTCGGTTCCGTCGCGCACCCATTCCACACCTTTCGGGTCGAACACCCCGCTCGGTGAGATCTTGATTGCGATCGTCAGACCAACTCGGGGCTCCAACTCAAGCGCTTGGCGTCGTGCCGCGATGCCTTGGGCCCTGAGGCGGAGTTGCTGAAGCTCGGCCAGCAATCGTTGCCCATGGGGAATTCTGTCTCTAGGCACTGCCTTGGGCCTAGGGCCGGACTGCATCGACCTGAAGTCGCGAGGCTCCGTTGAATCGGCAATCGTCAGGTGGATCTTTGGTTCTGCCATAGCCTATCCCCTTGGATAGGCCTCGCCAGCCTATCCCTAGCTTGACTTGAGTGAATTTAGACTAGCAGAACGTTCCCGCAGGTGCAGCAACACACTGTCAGGGCTCACCTTTGGGGATTGCTCCAACACCGCGTCCTTCATGGAGTCTTGGCAAGCCCTGGCAATATCTGCGTGGGAAAGGCCTACTGCCGCCTGGACGAGCGGGGCGTAGTCCATGTTCGGGTTCTCAAGCAAAGCCAAGCTGTTCCTAAGCAGTTGCTCAATCTGGGCGTCATCGGGCGTCCCGTATCGAATGACGTCGTCGAAACGACGGAACAGCGCAGAGTCAAGCGACTCACCATGGTTTGTGGCCGCAATGATGAGGCTGTCCGAAGCGTCCTGCTCAATCAGCTGCAAGAACATGTTAAGCGTTCGGCGCATCTCAGCCACATCGTGCTGGACACCGCGCTGCAGGCCAAGCGAATCGAACTCATCGAAGAGATAGACGCCCCGAGTGGCTTTCAGCGCCTCAAAGACCAACCTGAGCTTGGACGCACTTTCGCCCATGAACTTGGTAATGAGCGTGTCGAATCGGGCAACGAACAGCGGCAGCCGCAGTTCGGTGGCCAGAACGCTGGCCGTCAAGGTCTTGCCGGTTCCCGGCGGCCCCACCAGCAGCAGTTTGCGGCGCGGGAAAAGACCGTGCCGGCTCAACTTTTCGTGTGAGCGCTGCTCCTTGAGTACACGATTCAATCGGCTCTCAACGCCGGGTGTAACCACCATCTCGGCGAGGTAGTGACGGGGGTACCTAACAGTCAGCAGCTCGGCCAACTCGCCCTTCGGTTGGGCCATGGGCACCGGGCCTGGGCGCGCCTCTACTCGACCATGTTGGCGAGCCTGCGCCTCTTCTACGAGCGCCTTCAAATCAGCAGCCAAGCGGACATGGCCCTTCTGCGCCTCATCCGCCGCCATCTGCAACGCGATTGCGGCGAACTGGGCGTCTTCCTCCCCGGCATATGCGCGGAGCAAAGCCTTAAGTTGGTCAGCACGAGCCATGTTTTCTCCTGACCCGGATGGTACCGGGCAATAGCGCAGATCTTGTTAGTGCAATTATTGCAGCATAATGCCATAGTTGCAACATGAATGAATCGCAGTTCCCGACATCACAGGCCGAGCTCTTGAAGGTAGCCCGAGGTGGAGACACTCAAGCTGCGTTCGCGATAAAGCTGGGCGTGAACAAATCCAGCCTGTCCCGCTATGAGAGCGAGAAGATCGGCGCTCCAACCAGCGTCCTCAACTATTGCCTGCAAGCGGTGGCCAATCAGATGCAGGGCGGCCAGACATCTGCAGTGCAAAAAGCTTTGATCCTTGTCCGACGCGCTGCCGAGACGTTGGAGAGAGTCGAAGAGCTTTAGTGCAGGTCAAAGCCCCGACCTCCTCGCACAGCGTGAGATGGGAACACCACTTGTTGAAGCATGACTAATACAGTCCCGCAGACTGCAGCTCCTAGAATGCTCGCATTGTCGGATTTGGGCTAATGGCGGGCATTCATAAAAGCGGCTACTACGTGCAATTCATTGCCCGATCTAGGTCGGAAGCTAACTTAGGCGCGACCACTGCTGCGGCATACGAAGCTAGAAAGCGCCGTGCGATACCTAAGCATCGAGGTCTACGACTCGCAAGAGATCGCCGAGCAGACGAATGCCTAAGGCCAGGGGGCTAGCTCTTCGACAGCAATGCCGTGGAGCGGCCACTGGCGGCCCCATCACCACTAACTATGGTGAGCGCGCGTCATAGTTGGTGGGAATTCCCACCAACTATGCTGAGCCGCACACGCCGGCATGCCGTGCTGGGACAGGGATCGCACGCGAATTTCAAACAATCGCTTGAAACACGCATAACTTCGTCGAACTGGACACGATCCACCAGTTCCGCCAGACTCCGCCCTTTCCTGTTGTTCGGCACCCATGGCGAAACTGCTGGTCCTGCATGGCCCCAACCTCAACCTGCTCGGCACGCGCGAGCCGGGGGTCTATGGGCACACCACGCTGGCGCAGATCGACCAGGCCCTGCTGGCCCAGGCGCAGGCCGCCGGCCATGCCCTGGAGCGCCTGCAGTCCAATGCCGAGCACGTGCTGGTGGACCGGGTGCAGGCCGCCCGCGTTGACGGCACCGCCTTCATCCTGATCAACCCGGCGGCCTTCACCCACACCTCGGTGGCCCTGCGCGATGCACTGGCCGCGGTGGACGTGCCCTTCATCGAGATCCATCTGTCCAACCCGCATGCACGCGAACCCTTCCGCCAGCACAGCTATTTCAGCGACAAGGCGGTCGGGGTGATCTGTGGGTTCGGGGCGGACAGCTATCGCTACGCGATGGATGCAGCGCTGACCCGGCTGGCGGCCGCTTCGGCGTGATGACGCTGCCGCGGGTCCTGGCCAGCATCGTGCTGTGGGGCTGCCTGTGTGGCGCCGCCATCGCCGCTGATCGCAGCGCCGAAGGCATCGACTGCGCGCAGCCCAGCGGCACGATGGAATCGGACCTGTGCGCCTCGGATGTGGCCAGCGCGGCCGATACCGAATTGAACGCGGTGTACGCCCAGGCGCGCCAGCAGTTGCGCAGCCAGGCGGCCGAAGGCGCCTGCACGCACTGC
>Ga0213825_1000858_pt1 | contig 21843 bp, 24 predicted proteins | sample MC6MC0900MG_FD_179896 | JGI IMG/M metagenome (GOLD analysis project Ga0213825, IMG submission 179896) | Enriched soil aggregate microbial communities from Iowa State University, Ames, United States - MC6-MC0900-MG | ecosystem: Environmental > Terrestrial > Soil > Unclassified | place: USA: Iowa... | reverse complement strand
TGGCTCCTCCTTTTTTTTTTGTATATCTTTTTAACAAAAACAAATAGATTTTTCGCATAAAAATATGCACTTTTTCTTTTATGTTCCTATTATTTCCATCGCACTGGTGCTTATACGGGAAAAAATGAATATTTTACTAAAAGTACTACACAAAATTAGATTTCTCGTGTATAATTGTATCGTTCGTCTTTTTCATAAGGCGGAGCATATACGAAGCGGCCATTACGGACCTGATTTGAAATCACGTAATCTCCGCATACAAACAACATATTTTCTACATGGAAGCGTATCGAAGTGGTCATAACGAGCCGCACTCGAAATCCACTCGGTCACTTGCCTTGAAAATGCGGGAAGACCTTGAGTTTATGCAGGTTTGAGGGATTTTGAAAATTTAGATTTTTACCGATTTCTACGGTTTTTCTACACTTTGCCTTGACTTCTACGAAAGGCTGTGTGTATTAAAATAAAATATGGAGGCGTATCGAAGTGGTCATAACGAGCCTGACTCGAAATCAGGTTGTCGGGCAACCGGCACGTGAGTTCGAATCTCACCGCCTCCGCCATGAGCCTGTTTGCGGTCAATGTCCGCAACAGGCTCTTCCTTTTTTCAGTTTTCTACGTTCTCTTCTGAGGGCGTTTTTACTGTTTTTGTAGAAATCCTTCATACCCTAACCCCTTGCTATATAAGGCCTTGCCGTATTCTGATGAAGAAGTTTGTAGAAATTTACTCATCTTCTTCAAGTCCGGTAGATTCGTCCACTGGGTTTCTGTCAAACATTCCGTCCATTACAAGCCCCGATTCAATCTGTGCATGAAAGTCTAAATGAGAGTAGATATCTGCAGTAGTTGAGAAAGTGCTGTGTCCAAGCCATATCTGGATTTGCTTCATGGATATGCCATTTGCCAGCAGCAGGCTGGCGCAACTATGTCTGAGATCGTGGAAGCGAATCTTTTTGAGCCCGAATTTTTCAAGTAGCCAGCTGAAATGCTCTGTGACATAATTGGGACGCATGAGCTTTCCAGTTTGGTCGAGACAAATGTAATCAAGGTAATTTCGGCAGTAAGACCGTTTAAATAGCCTGCGATACATTTCCTGTTTCTCTTTCTCAGCAAGAAGCAGTTTTTCGACTGTGGGCAGTAGAGGAAGGGTGCGAAAACTGGATTTGGTTTTTAGTACATCTTCACCGACAGCTACAAATTTTCCATCCACCTTATCCTCAATAACCTTATGATTAATTGAGATTGTTTTTTGCCCAAGGTTAATTGCATCCCATTTCAGCCCAAGGACTTCACTTCGCCGTAGCCCATAGTAAGCGGCCAGTTTTACACAAACCTCCAAGGGATCGTCCGATACTGCCTCAAACAATGTCATTATTTCCTCTGCGGAATAAACCTGTGCTTGATATACATTCTTTTTTGGTCTGTCCACCTTATCGGCAGGGTTGCCATCGAGAATATCTTTCTTCACGGCATTTTGCAATGCCTTTCGAAGTACCGCATGGTAATGAATTACTGTATTCGGTGTGTACCCCTCATCAAAAATAGTTTGATAGAAGTCTTGAAGGTGCTGGGGAGTAACCTCTCCCAAGGCAACATTCAATTTTGTAAAGTATCGGTTAACTCGACCATCTAACATAGTACGATAACCTTTAAAAGTAGTAGTAGCTAATGTGGGTTTTGATTGCAGTAGCCACTTTTGCAGGTAATCCATAAAGGGGACATCTGCCTGTGGGTTTCTTTTCCCTTCGATCAGCTCTCTGGCTTTTTCCTCTGCTTCTTTTCGCTCCTTTTCTTCCTGTGCCTGTTCATATTCCAACCTAATTTGATCAAAGGCTTTTTTAGCTTTTCTCTCGCTGGTTCCCTCCACCGGAAGCCCGGTGGAAACCCATTTAGGTTTTCTTTTGCCGTCCACCTTTACATATAAAACGGCATAATAAGTATTGTTTTTTTGCTGTAGGCAGCCTGTTATCATTGTTATCCTCCTTTGAAATAACAGCAGTATTTGCCTACCATTGACAACACCACATTATCACAGAAAGCATAGGATAGCTACTGTTCTGCGTGGAAAATATCCGACGGATTTTTCTACAGGTTAAGTTCAATAGTAGGCAAAACAATATCAGGAAATCTTGATATGGCACATTTCTTCACCCAGCAGATATTCAATAACACAAGCCTTGGGTATTTTATAGGTTCGCCCTACTCGCACGCTTCGTATTTCATTATCAGCAAGAAGTCTATAGGCCAGCTTACGGCTAATGCCACCGAGCATTTCTCTTAATTGATTTACCTCGACTACATCGGGGTATTTGGCAAACATGGTTATTTTCTCGTTCATAACAAACCTCCTGTCACTCTAAACCAAGATTTTTCCCTCCAAAGGTGAAAATACGGTAACACCATAAGACATTAGCTTTTTGATAAATGTTTTTATGGTTGCTTCATCCTGCCCGATGCGGCTCACCGAATCCACCAGCAAAACCTGAAAGCTCCCGGCTTTTGCTGCTTTTAGAACAGACTGTAGACCGGAGCGGTCAAAGTTTAGACCACTGCCTAAATCCTGCGAAGAGCCGACAACGGTAAAGCCCATCTGTGCGGCATAGGTTTCTAATCTTTCGTATTGTCCTTTCAAAGCGCCATGTACATCCTCCGGCGCATCAATGCGGCAGTAAATCCAAGCGGATTTCTTGTCCATAAAAAATACCTCCTTTTACAAGCTCAGGCTCATTTGTGGTTCCGGCAGCAGGGCATCCAGACCGAAGCTTACGGCTAAGGCTTCATCGACCTGCTGCATCTGTGGTTCGCTTAAATGGCCTATGTACTCACGCAAGCGGGAACGGTCAATGGTTCGCACCTGCTCCAAAAGCACAAGAGAATTCTGCCGCAGCCCATACTGCTGGCTGCACAGCCTGATATGGGTAGGCAGATGGCTCTTTTCCGTGCGGCTGGTGATTGCGGCTACAATAACCGTGGGGCTGTAGTGGTTTCCAATGTTGTTTTGGATAATCAGCACCGGCCTGATGCCGCCCTGCTCACAGCCTACGACCGGGGTTAAATCGGCGTAGAACATATCGCCTTTATAAATACGCATTTCGCATTCCTCCTTTTTATGAAATCATTGTTATACCACAAGGATAAGGACAGCCGCCGATTGTGACCGGGTTTACCCGCAGGGCGGCTGTCCTCATAGTTTCTGATATAACAAAATTCTTGTTCTTCGTTTTCTGCTACTTCTATTCGACACTACTCCCCGAAGCAGAACACCACAGGCAGATTGCCTGCGGCATAAGGACTATTTCGTCCTTTGGGCAGTCAGCTTAAACCAGCCTTGGTTAGTGGCTGTCATGGGACTCTCACCCTCACCGGGTTCTCCGGCGACCGCACCCATTGCGATGTCTGTGGCTATGCGGAAGTATCATTGTAGGCTGTTCAGGTTATGGCGGGGTAATCTACCACAGATTGCTTTATGGACGGACATTTTTCGCTCGGCATCTTTGATGCTATCGTGTTTACGGATAGTTCTGATCTATCCGCAGATGGTCTTGGCGTGTCCTCCAAAGCCGCTTTCCCCTCATCGGAGTTGAACAACTAACGTATTTAAGCTGCTGGATATGACCGAATGGCTCGGTGTTTTTCAAGGAACAGGGGAGAGATAGAAAAATCCCCCTCACTTCTATAAAGGAAAAAGTGAGGGGGGTGTACGGATTAATTTTTAATTCTCAAGAAGTTTTTTCAGCTTCTTGAGTATACGATGCTTACGGTCGTGGAGTGTCATGGTAGCCATTCCAAGCTCCGCAGCCAGCTTACGCTCACTTTTCTCATTGAAAAACAGCTCATCAATGAGCGTGCGTTCATCCTCCGATAAGGATTGAAGGGCGATCCACAGTGCCTCCAACTGCTCCTGATGAATGAGCTTGTCCACAATATCCGGCTGAACACGGACGACGAGATAATCAATATTGACACCGTCCTCACGGAATCGTTCCAGCGACAACTCGTTCTGGCGGATCAGCTTGCTCTGATAACGCTCCGCTTCCCGCTCTTTATGATAGGCACGGTAGACGGCCTCGTTAACCTCTACACGCTGCCGTTTTACTACGATTGTATATTTTTTATTCTCTGACATATGCTTGTCCTCCTATTTTTCAAAATTTGATTGAAAACGAAGGACAAGAGGTGGTGATCGACACCGGGAAATGATTCTGTGGAACAAAAAAAGAGCATACCTGTGGACATAACTGTCCGTTAGTACGCTCTGATATGTTAATTCATGTTTAGCCTGCTCTACCGGTTCGTGTTGATAGACATAATTCACCCATGAGGAACATAAGCTTTTTTTAAGAAATCACTTATGTAAGTACAGGTTATGTAGATAACCTAATGTCGCTGCAGCAGATGCGCAGCGGTGCGGTCTGCATTGACCAACACATGAAAAATCCCCCCAAACTTCACGGGTTTGGAGGGTTGCTTTAGAAGATTCGGGCATAGAGAAAGACCCGCCAAAGCGCCGTTTTTTTTACTCGGCGGGAATGAAAAAAAGCCGATGACCATGAGTTTCCTCAGTGGTTATCGGCTCTGCGTCTTAGCGTCTGGCTCTTTGATAACTGAAACATTTAATTGTTGTATATTAATTAAAGTTTCCTGTTTGCATTTCGGACAGAATAGTGGAAAGTTCTTTAATTCTGTGTCTTCTCGTATTCTAAGCCGTGTTTTACTATTACAAACAGGACATAATATCCATTTATACTCTCCCATGAACTTACTCCTGTAAATTTTTAATTCAGTGTAGTTTTATAACTCAGTTTAAAATAAAACGATCATAAGCAATTTTCTTTCCAGTCGGAGTTTTAAAGTTCTCATCAATACATTTTTTTATTTTCTGTTGTTCTTTTTGCTTGTCCATAATAGTTAAATTTTCTAATAAGTCAGCTTCCCATTGTATTTGGAAATCAAGACCGTTAATCCTAGACGGAGTGTGATGATTGCCGATAATATAACAGATTCTTTCAACATCATCTGAGCCTAACGCTTCATGAGCTAATATTTTTCTTGCAACGGACGGGCCTTCTTTCTCTTGATAAATGCCCTCTATAGAATCATACTTTCGTTTTGCCTCTACTGCACCAATATCATGGAGAATAGCAACTATTGATATTAATTCTCTTTCTTGAAGGCTTACATTTTCTCCATCCATGATATCTTCGGCATTTTTGAGTACCTTAAGTGTATGATCAATCCCAAAAGGAAGATCTTTAAATATTTCTTTCATTTGTTGAATAACATGTTCTTTACGCATGGTTTACCTCGTTCTTTCTATAAGACATACATTTATATAAAAATTCATTTTACTTCCTTTTCTTTAGCATATTCATTTTTGAGAATTGACATTTGGAGAATATCGTGCCATTGCCCTCCACGAAAAATGCTCTCTCGTAACGTTCCTTCCCACTGAAAGCCTAATTTCTCGTATAGTTTTATGGCTCTGCTATTAAAAGAAAAAACTCTCAGTGAAATTCTGTGTAAGTTCATTTCTAAAAATCCAAAATCAAGGAGTAAATTCATAGCCTCTGCCCCAAAACCCTTACCCCATGCTTCCTTATCTCCAATATCAATAATACATTCGGCATTGCGATTCTTATAATCAAGATTAATCAAAGAGGTAACTCCAATTGGTTTGTCAGATTTTTTCTCGACTATAATGTAGCTCTTGGAAAAATGCGACCCTAATATCACATTTGTGACAAATTCTTCAGTTTCTTTATTATTGTAAACATCTAAAAGCGGTGCAGTAGACTGCATAACTTCTATATCATTTCTCCATTGATGATATAAATCTATATCTTCTGATGTCATTTTACGTAAAATAATTTTGTTTGATTCAAATAGCATAGAAATCTCCTTTCAGTGATTTATATTGATTCTTTCTCTATGGGTCTAAGTATTGTTTTTAGAGAATACTTAAACGCATTCAGTTGCTCATCTATTCTAGTTTCTTTTGCGCCAATACTAAATGAATCAAGCGTTAATCCATCAATAAATGAAATCATATATAAAGCTATGTTTCCAGGTGAAAGAACAGGGTTGAACTCATTTTGAATTAATCCCGTGTTGATAAACTTCTCAATTGCATTTTTCAGATCGATATATCTTTTTATCATATAATGTGCCGATTCTTTACTAGCAATAGAGTCTCCCCGTAAAAAAAACTCTGATTTTGCACGTACAAGCGAATTTTTAACATTTTTAATTTCCTCTTGCTGTAATTGTAAGAAATTGTCTAGCTGAGTCCATAATGATATTCCTTTAACCGGCTCTATGAAAGCTCTGGAATTCTTCTTATCATCAAGTTTCAAAACTTCAACAAATACATGTTCAATATTATTAAAGTAGGCATAGACTCCTCCGCGTGACATTTTAGCTTCTTCAATTACATCTTGCATTGTAGCCATATTATATCCGCGTATAATAAAAACGCGTCTCGCTGCATCAAGTATTTCTTCTTTTCTATTTTGTCTATATATCTCTCCAACTTTAGGGGACATATAATCTCACTCCTTTTAAGATGGGATTTCTGAAAATTGTATATTAATATAGTTATGCGTACATAATAGACATTAATGTCTATTATATTATAGGTGACACTTATGTCTATGTCAAGATATAATTTATCAAGAAAAACTACAGAAATCACTGAATTAAAAAATAAATACACTTAGCACACGCTCGCATTATAAAAATAATTAGGTTAGTTTACAAGCAACTACATGGAGACCGTAAAACGAGCTGCTAACAACAAAACAGGCTGCATGTTCCCACAGAGAGAATATGCAGCCTGTTTTGTTGTCGGGGATTCCAAAGGGACGCTCTTTGTCACACAGCTTTGTTAATCGGCAAGGAAACCACAAATGGCAGTCCTAAGGGCGTATATGAATCCCCCCACTCGCTGTGTGGCAGAGTTTCCGTGAAAGAACATGGGAACCTTGCAGTTTAGTGTGGACTTCGGCTTATGCCAATGGACTTTTGGACATATGTCTCCTCGCTCTGCTCCATCTGTTATTCCACATTCCCATTGACAATGCCTTTCACTGCTATTGCAGAACATTTTGTCTAGAGGTGCCGCTCATATTTCCGTTACCTGTACTTTGGAAGAGGCTGGGGAGTGCGAGAGCAGAGCCACCGCATAAATCAACCGATTACTGCAAACATAGCGGAGCCGGTATTTTTCCTTTCTTCTATTCCCCATTTCCAGCAAGAGCATGGTTGGATAGATGTAGCTGTCTGATTTTTGGAGCAATCTATTAAATAAATTAGAAGTTATTGTTGTATTAAAACAATTTCACCCTCGCCAACCGGCTCTTGAAAGCCATTATAATGATGGTCTAATATTTCATCTGTTATAACGAATGGTGAATTGGAATGAATGGATTGATTTCGTGCTTTTAGTCGCTTACGCAAAACTTCTTTATCTGCTTTCATATAAACAAGTTCTGATTTGCCACCAGCTTCTAAAATCAGTTTGCGATATTTATCACGATTAGCCTTATTCCAAAAACTAAAATCAATGACAAGATTTTGCCCTGTTTTGATAAGCTCGACCATTTTCTGACGGAGTCTCTTCTCCGTTTCTTCAGACAAACGGTCATATTCACTTACAGGATAATCTACACCCTGTTTTCCATAGTTGTTCCACATTTCTTCATCTATGGATAAGCGGATGTACCCCTCTTTTTCCTTTTGCTTAGCATAAGTTGTTTTTCCGGAACCACAAACACCACACATCATTATTACATGAACCATATACCTCACCTCCGAATTGTGTTTATTAATATCCTCATTCTACTACAAAAATCAGGATCTGTCACTAATGTGAAGATTGCGGAACCGGACAGCCGCAATCAAAGCTTTGGATGCTGGTTACCGCTGTGAAGGGAGAATATGACGAGCAGAATGCTACCCGTCAGACCGTTACCCTGTATAGTTCCTTGTAAACTTTGCTTTGGATAATTTCAGACATTTTTCTTTGTGTTCTCCTATTCTAATAATTTTTACTCTTAATTTTTTAGTGTGTGAAATATGCTTTGTGAAAAATAATTTCGTAAAATATACGAAATTTCAGAACGTTCCACTTTCTTCACCTGAACTGTAAAATAGCATAGGAGGTGAACGCTAAGTGGAGGTTATTCTAAATAATTTGGGAGCAACCATCAAGCAGGCCAGAATAGCAGTCAATCTCACACAGGATGAGCTTGCTGAACATATCGGTGTGACGGGTCGGTATATAATGGCACTGGAAAATGAACATAAACAGCCCAGCTTTGAGGTTCTATGCAAACTCATTCTCGTGCTGAACATCCCAGCAGACAATATTTTCTACCCGAAAAACTCACATACAGAGAATGAAAAAGAACAGCTGATGCGGCTACTTTCCCAATGCAATGAACGTGATCTTAAAATCATAATCGCAACGGTGAAGGCAATGCTGGAGTCAAAGTAAGGTGACCATCTTCTTTTCGAAGGATGGTCATTGTTATCTCTATCCCAATATTGTTCTTTCTCTGTGTTTAAAGAAATCCTTAGAGTGAAAGGTTCACTGCATAGGCCATGATGACACATACCATATGCCACCAAGAGGACGCACTGCTCCCTTGGTGGCAGGGTATGTGTTTTTTCATTTCACCGTAAACAGCAAACTACTCTTACCGCCGTTTTCCCGCCAGCGCTGTTCTTTTTGCAGGTACCCGGCCTTTTCAAGGTCAGTGATGGCTCTTTGTACCGTGCGGCGTGAGAGTTTCAGGTCATTGGCGATGGTACCTATGGAAGGATAACAGGTTCCGTCCTTATTTGCTCGGTCTTTCAGATAACGGTACACTACCACAGCACGGTGAGGAACATCCCCAGCATAAAGAGAGGACAGATAGCTCAATCACGAACACCCCCTAATCGGTACGCAAAGGCATGGCTGAAGGTTGCAGCTCATGCTCCGGTACAGGTATATGCAACGCACCTCCGCTCCGGTCATCACCGGGAAGCTCCGGAAGTTCGGCAAAATTATCTTCCTCATAGGCACAGCCTCGCTGGAGAATTTCCTGCTCCAGCTCAGAGCGGTCGACATAGTGAACCTTTCGAGTGGCACGTTCATCCACCACATAGGGTTTCTCAAACCGGATGCCCCATTTAAGAAACAGCGGTAGCTTGGTGCGCATGGGACAGCAGCCGGTCTTGGCCAGAATAAAATTGCCCTTGGGCAAGGTTTTCAGCTCGTCCGGTGTCATCAGCGGTCGCTGTATCATCTGCAGGCTCTGACTTGGATCGTTTTTCCCTCTGCTGATGGAACCGGACATAACGGTCTTATTGCCAAGGGCTTTAGAGAGAATATCGGCGCTTTCCGAGTTGGGCGCAAAACCACCGAACAGAATATCCTGACAATTGTCGATGATGATAGCGGAACCCTCCTTGCCGTAGTTTTTCTCAAGCTGGGCAAAGGATTGGATGATGGGTACCATGCTGATGCGGCGGGAACGACCGGCGGAGAACATCATCTCCATCGACTGGATTTTAGGGATGGTTCCGATTTCGTCTGCGAAGATCATTATCCGGTTGGGGAGCTTGCCGCCGTATTCATCAGCGACTGTCAGCATCTCCCGGTAGAGCTGCTGCAGGAAGAGCGACACCATAAAATATTTCGTATTATCTTCCTCTGGCAGTACGATAAAGATGGCACACTTTTCTTTACAGAAGGTTTCCGTATCCTGTGAGCTGTCAAAGCACAGGATTTGCTCCATTTCCGAATCCAGAAACGCATTGAGCCTTGACATAGCTGTGGACAGTACAGAAGCCATCGCTTGGTCAGCAGTATTTAGTGCTGCTCCCGCAAACCATTTCGCCTTATGGTCAGAGGGCAGCTTATCCATCAGAAGCTGGAATTGGCTTTTGTTCTTCACCGGCGATGGAGCCAGTAAGTCCTGTATCATTTTGAACACCGATATGATGTGCCGCTTCTCCGGAGGACAGTATTCCGCAATCAGTAGGATGACGGATGTCAGCAGCCCCTCAGCAGCATCGTAGAAAAATGCATTTTGACCGTAGCTTGCCGAGTCCTCGCCGCTGCTGGATATAATGGTCTTGGCGGTGATCTTCGCATATTTCTCCGCTTTAGCTTTTAGTGCGAGGTTTTCCGGATTTTCCATATAGGCATCCATATAACGGTTGACCAGCTGCAGGATGTTATCGCCATCCGAGCGGATGGGGTTACGCAGATCCAGCACCGATATTTTATAGCCATAGTAATCTTTTGCGATGCCAGCGTAGTTTCTGAACAGGTCACCTTTGGTATCGGTGCAGAGAAAGCTCATGCCAGAAGCACAGGCATACTCGATGTTGGGATAGAGAAAGTTTGCCGTTTTACCTACACCGGCAGCGCCGATCATGAGGCAGTGAATATCTCCGTCATCAATGAGAGCGGTGGTAGAGCCTGCCTTTTGTCTACAGCCCACCACAAGCCCCTGCAGGGCGGGCAGATTTTGCCCACGCCGCCATTTCTCCGGTTCATAGGGTACATAGGTGTATGTCCGTTTAATTTCGCTTTCTGTGGCAAAACGGGCGGTACCGTGCTGCCCGTCACCCACGGTCTTGGATTTGATTCCGTTTAAGGTATAGTAATGTGCCAGCAGAGAAATGAAGCCGATGACGGCAAACATCCCCAGCCCGATTACAATTAAGGTTACAATTTGTGTTGTCTGCATAAGGAACTCCTTTCCAATAGGCGGCTCATGATAAGCACAAGCCGCCCTGTTCTTGTTTCTTTTCTGCCGTTTGCTGAATGGAAAGCTCCGCAAGGACAGCACCTTTTAAGCATTCGGACGCCAGCTGCTCGAAGCTCTCCGCATGGCTTTGTTTTTCGCTCTGTGTTTCTATTTGGGAGCATGAAAAAAGCGGCATCAGAGAGTTTCCGATATCGCTCAGTTTGTTTTCCAGCCCACCACGGTTCTGATAGGTTTTGAAGCTGTATTTTAATCTGCTTTCCACTGTGGACAAATCCCGGCAGTGACTGATGCGTTTGTATTCCTTAACAGTTGCCAGTACAGAAAGACCGGCTAGCACTATCAGCGATTCTTTTATCTGCTGAGGATTTCCTCTGCAGTTTTTCAGAGCTTTCCGAAAAGCATTGGCAGAGTAATCGGCATATTGATGCTCCCATGTGAATTTACTAATTTCTTCACATAACACATCACGAAGTAACAGTTGCGGATGTTCCTCGGCGGGGATTGGTGTAAAGCCATGCTTTGCCTTTAAATCCTCATTCCAGTCTTTATATTTGGATTGCACCTGACCTACTGCAAACTGCCCATGTTCCATTAAAATATCATAGATGCGCTCGGTAGCTTCAATGCCTGCCACATCATGGTCGAGGCACAGCACCACATGGTCAAGTTGCGGATACAGCTCTAGCAGCTTTAGGATGGGCTGCTCCGACACACCGTTTAACGCCACATAGCTGGCATTCTTCCAGTTATGCGGATGCAGGCTGATGTAGGACAGCAGATCGATAGGCGCTTCAAACACAGACAGGGTATGAGGATAGGGATTCTTAGAAATGTAATGAAAGCTGTAAGCCGGATGGCTGCCCTCTACATTGATGCGGAAGCTACTGTCGGTTGTCATGCTTTTCTTATGAGCATGGCAGGCGATGCCTTTTTCATCGAAGCCCACAAACACAGCGTTGTGATATTCGGCATCCTCAAACAGCAGCTTTTCTCTGGCAAACTCGGACAGCACCTCACGGCTGATACAGCGCTGCTTGATGAGATAAGCAAATACCCGGCGCATATCGGTATGCGCTGGCGGCAAAACGAAGGGCTTTCGCTGTTCTGATTCACTGCTTTTGCTGTGTTGCCGGTACTCCACACCTTGCTCACCACCCAGCAGCAGGCTGACCGCCTCCGGGAAAGAAAGATCGTAGAGCCGTTTGACGAGATCTATAGCATAGCTACCTTCCTGAGCGGAATGATCGTACCAGCGGTTACCACGAACCGTAATGCTGTGATCTCTGGCCAGTCGTTTATCTCTGCCGGAGGGCAGGAGCTTTTCTCCCTGTCGCTGTAGGAAGTCTACCAAATCCACCGAGTTGGCTCGCTCCTTTTGTTCGTCTGTAAAATAGATGTAGCCTGACATGAGTAATCCTCCCATCATAAATGAATTTGCTGCGGCGCATGATCGTCACGCTTGTGACCCTGCGCCTGCTTTTTCTCCTGCAGCTTCCGTCTGCGCTTGCGGTCGATGTGATCAGCGGCAGCTCCGGCGGTTCTACGGTAATCCTCACGGAACAGATTTTCCAGCCGATGCATAAGCCGAGTGGCGGCCAGCAACACCGAGGGATTGCGATAGCTGTTGATGTTATCAATCAGATACTGCGCATAGACATTGCCCTGCGCCGCAGACAGCCCCAGCCAGTAAAGGCTCTTTTCCTTATCACGGGGAATATCGCCGTCATAAAAATACAGCTTGCCGAGAGCATACTGCGCAAACGGGTTTCCCTGTTCAGCGGAAACGATAAGCCAGCGGATGGCGGCTCCCGCATCCTTGGGAGCATCTTCACCAAGAAGATAGAGCTTGCCGAGCTGATAGGCCGCATACTCGTTTTTCTTCTCTGCGGATAAGGTAAACAGCCGGATTGCCTCACCGACATCCTTGGGAACACTATCGCCGGTAAGATACAGCTTCGCCAGTGAGTACCCTGCATAGGCATTGCCAAGGTCGGAGGAGAGCGTAAGCCACTTGGCCGCTTCCGGAACATTCTTTGGGATATCCGTACCGGCGAGATAGAGTCTGCCGAGCTGGTAAGCAGCGTACTCATTTTTTTGTTCTGCGGCAGCTGTAAACATGGCTACCGCCTTTTGAATGTCTTTCTCCACATGAGCGCCATCCCGATACAACACGCCGAGGGCATACTGCGCTCCGGCGTTTCCGACCTCCGCTGCTTTGGTCATCCAAGCTACCGCCTGCGCTGCATTTCCGATACCGGTTTCCAGACACACCTTGCCCAGCAAATATTGGGCATTCACATTTCCAAGCTGCGCCGATTCCCCCAGATAGGAAACTGCAGCCTGTACATCCTTTTCCGTGCCGGTTCCGGTGTAGAGCATCTGACCGAGGCGGTATTGCAGCTTGTCATCGTGGCTGTCCTTTTCCAGACGATAAAATCCGGAGAAGGCGGCTTTGAAATGCTGATCGGAATCAGCAACATTCACCGGCGTACCGACACCGTCACGATACATTTTGGCAAGCTCATAATCCGCATAGGGATTTCTCTGATTGGCAGACAGAGTATAGAGGCGGAGTGCCTCCGCATAATTCTGTGAAACGCCCTGACCACGGTAGTAAAGGCTGCCGAGGGGATATTGGGCGTACTTGTGGTTCTTGTCCACCGCCTCCTGAAACCATGAAGCGGCCTGCCCATAGTCCTGCTCTGTACCGAGACCGGCAGCGTACATTTTTCCGATGCGGTATTCCAGATAAGGTTTTGGCTTTTCTTCCTCTGCTGATAAAAAAGCGGCCAAGGCTTTTTCATACCATTTCTGAGCCGCTTGTAAATCAATATCACGACCCAAGCCATCGGCGAACATTCTGCCGAGGTCATGCATGGCAAGGGCATTGCCGGATTCCGATTCCAACAGGAACAGTTGATATGCCTTATCAAAATCCTGCGGCACATCTTCGCTGCCGTAGAGATATTTTCTTGCCAGCTTATATTGCTCGCTCCATTCCACATGAAAGACCACATCAGTTGGCTCCATGAAGGCTTCCTCCAGTTCACCATCTGTAGACTCCGGCAGTTCCGGCTCCGGTGCATCTTCATCCTCAAATGAGAAATGGTGACTACCCAGCTTTAACGCTTCGGCAGTCACCATGTTTTTGATGCTCTTAAATTGTTTCTGTCGGGAGAGCGGAGGAAGGGGCGGCAACTTATTGGTGTAGGTTTTGAGGATTTCATTCTGCCAATCGTTCCATGTTCGGTACAGCTTGTCGATGCGTTCCTCCTTGGCAAGCTCATCCACGATGCGGTCAATGATGGCTTTCACATCTGCCTTGAGGTAGCCATACACCTTTTTGCCCCCTGTGTTTTGAAGCCGTTTGGATAACAACAGCAGATCCGCTTCGATGGCTTTGTTTTCACAGACACGATCCTGTACCTGTGAAAGCAGTTCGGCCATCACTGCAGCGGCATCCTGCTTGAGCTGGCTGCGGGCTTCGTTCTGATATTCATAAATGTGAGCGAAGTCCTGACGGAAAATATCGTGTGCCAGCTCCGAGCGCATGGCTTCGATGGCAGGCGCGGTGAGAAATCCGTCATTGTCCTTGGCGGAGTAGACCATGAGATGAACATGAGGATGGTGGCTTTCATTGTGAAAGGCGGCGTACCAGCGGAGGTTCTCGCTGTCGATTTTCATATGCTTGCAGAGCATGGCTTTTTTGCTGCGCAGTAAATCCTGCCACTGCTTTCCGCTGTCGTATCCGAGTCTTGCGGCATCCTCCCGGCGCAGGCTGATGACATGAGTCCAGACAGCACCCTTGTGCTTGCACACATCCTCCTGCACCTGCGCCAGCACTACCGGAACTCCTGCATCGGTAAACAGGCCATGCTCACCGATTCGCTCCACGCGGGGACGGCCTGCGATATATTCCACATAATTTTCACGCTTGCCGACGAGATTGAGGTTCTGTTCCAATGCCAGGGAGATAAACTCGGTAGCGTTTCCGATGGTGGGGTTCTCACAGTAATCAGCATACTCCAGCATTTCTTTGGCGGGGGGAATATCTCGGATGAGTTGCCCGATGAGCTGCTGCTGTTTGACCGTAGCCGGTAACAGTAGCTTGCTCTCGTCAATCTTTTCCACACCCTCACGGGTTCCGATGTACTTTACATAATTTTCAAGCTGGGCTGGCGGGGCATCCCGCATATATTGCGAGGTGAATATGATTTTTGGCATGACGGCCTCCTTTCTACGTTTTGGGCAAAAGAAAAAAGCGACTACTGTTTTGTAATCGCTCGGAAGATTATGACCGACTGTGTGGGGCTTTACAATTCCAGTTCTCCGATTGCTCTATCCAAAAAAATCACACCGTCCAAATGTTCTATTTCGTGGCAAAAGCATTTTGCCATTTCATCTTCACCAATCAGCAAAACTTCCTCTCCGTTTTCATTGAGAGCCTGCACGGTAACCCGTTGGGGGCGAATAGTTTTGACGTAGCGATTAGGAAAACTCAGGCAGCCTTCAATACATTCCTGTTCACCGCTGTATCCCACAATAAGTGGATTTACAAGTTTTAAATAGTGATTGCAATAATCTATAACCACCAATCTTCTTAAAATTCCAATTTGGTTGGCAGCCAGTGCAGCACCGTTTTCTGTTTGATGTAAAGTGTCCATCATATCATCAAGAATTAGTTGTATCCTATCGTCAATCACCTCTACTTTGCGGCATTTCTTTGTGAGAGAAGGATCACCATCATATCGAATTTGTCTGATTGCCATTGCTTTCCCTCCTACTGCTTTCCGCTCTAGATTTTCTGAAACTCTCTTCAAATAAAAAGACTTCCTCAATAGAGCAGGAAAACACCTGTGCAATTTCATAGGCCAACCAAATGGAAGGCTCAAATTTTTCCGTTTCTATAGCAAGAATGGCCTGCCTTGACGTTCCGACTAGTTCTCCCAATTGTTCTTGAGTAAGACCTTTTTGCTCACGCAATTCTCTAATCCGATTTTTCATAACAATCTCCTTTGTAATGTTTACCTTACAAAATAATACTGCAATATTTATGTAATGTCAACCTTACATAAAATAAAAATGGTTATGTAAAACAGCCTCTGTGTACACAGAGGCCGTCCACCTATGTTTCCTTACAGCACACCCAACTTCTTGAGTAGCTCCACACAATCCTTTGCCCCCTGTACATAAAGGTGCTGGCATTCATGATCGGCAACCAGATTTGTTTTCTCAAAGTAATCGGTGAGAATTTTCTGCTGATCCTTCGATAGTGATTTGACAATCTCACGAACCTGCGAGCTAAAAGTATTTACCTCAGCATAAAGCTGCAGCTCGCCGTCATCCAAAGTTTCCTTGCGCTTTTCGATTGCAGCCTCTGTTAGTTCCCGGATTGCCATTTCAAAGATTTTACTTTTCTCCATCACATTTTCATCTCCTTTCCCAGCACTAAAATGCTGTACACCAACATATAAACGGATATGCTTTCATAGTCCATACCCAAATGAAACAAATTCATCTTATAATTTTAGGTTCGCCGCTTTTGGTAGTTATATGCATCCTCAAAATCAACCGCCCCATTGATCCTTTTGACTTCCTCCACACATTTTAAGTGTAGGCTTTGGAGTGCCTGCTCGTCTACCGCATGGGTATACGCCACCACATGAGAGAGCTTGGACAGCTCAGTGGCGATTTTGAAATCCATTCTGGCCAGACGGTTTTCTGTATCACGGATGGTGCTGACGAGAACGGAAGATAAGCTCTGCAGCAGATAGTTCTCAACTTTCTGCGAGGTGAGGTATCCGCAGTAAAACTTCAGCGCCTCAGTGACAAATTCATTTCTGGATTTCACATTGGCCTGCTCCAGCAGCTCATCGCACCGATCCAGCACATCCTTTTCAATATAAAAACCGGTGCGGACTTTTCCTAGTTCCTTTACCATATAAGCCCTCCTTATATAATGAATTTACAGTGTTTTTGGTAAGAGTACCGTAGAAAAACTTGTTATCCTGTGTTGAGTATGGGATAATCAGCTTAATCAACGTTGGTGCGATTACCCCAAAATATCTAGTATCATATTCACCATTCTTAGAAAAAACCGAACATATGAAGCGAAGCCACCGAAAAAAACAATGGAAGGGAGTTTAAAGATGTTAGAATATCAGGTTAAAGCAATAAATAGAGTTAGGGAATATGCAAAAATAAAAAACATCGAACATCAAACAAGAATAAAGGAAATCTGTGCTCCTTATGGCCTTAATTTTCAAGAACTGATAAATAAAGTTTTACTTAATCCAGTAACAATTAATTTTCATCCAGATAGATATTCAAATAACCGAAAGACAATCATAGAAAATTTAATTGAACAGGGAGTGTATCACGGTCAGTTCCGTACTGGAACTACTAATGGGGGCAGGACTGCATTCATTGGAGGCGATCGCTTTTTATGGGAACAACAACTGTTTTTTGACGCATATCCGCAGGTTTCCTTAGACCGCCCGAAATATGGGGCATTAAACCTTTTTCAATATCCTGATGGTGCATCTGTCCGTTTTGGCTCATGTTTTTTGAGTTTAAAGCACGAGATAATAGATAGATGTACTTTTGCTTACGGTGATAGTTCAACGAATCCATCTGTTCTTTGTACAAGTGATACGTTTGCCGGTGTTTTATCAGAATTGTTTAATGATGTGAGGGGTAAAGGGCGGTTACTAAATCAGGCGGTGTCTTCAGAACAAGAAGCGTTGGCGATCTTAATGAATACTTGTCAGACAAAAGAATTAGGTAAAAACCTAGACTACTGTATCGAAGTTCACATCCACGGTGATATTCTGCTTGAAAATGATGTAGACTGTTTCTATATTGACACATCTTTCAAGCATACGCCTATTGGTGAGCAGGCGGAGACCTTGTGTCAAAAATATAAAATAAATCTTCGCTGGATACGCGAAAGACAAATAGAAGTTGATGCAATCGGAGAAATTTTTCGCGGCCCAATGATTCCTGTCTTAGCCCAAAGGATAGATCATCGCTTTGGTAATAGCCAGGGCATCGTGAATGCTGCGCTTATCGGTTGTGCCTCTCGCGATATTTTTCTAAATCAAAATGCATGGGAAGACTTAGGTAATGAGTATGAGCTTTTTCAATATTTAAAGCAACTTTGGCATACGGTTGGCTATTTTGGTTGACACAATCAAAATGAGCAAAAAATGCAGCTCGGAGTCAATATTTTATTCTTAACTTTTTATAATTGGCTTCTCTCAGCGGATTTTACTCCAGTATGCAGAAGAAGCTCCGCAAATGCCCGGTTTTCCTTGTTCCTTTCTGAAACCAGCATAACGAATTGGGACTTCGGCCAGAAAGTTATGTCACTTCGGAATCCCCCGAACGGCTTTGCCGGTCGGTGTTTTTCGGACTTATGCTGCCAAAGCAGCATAAGTCCTTTAACCTGCACCACTTTCGACCCAACCGGAACGCCCTCATTTTGAGGTGCTATCCATGCAATCCGGGGCTTTTCAGATTTTCTGCACATGGGCGCAACGTGGGCGGTATCTTACTAATTGGTATCAGGATGCCACCCTGCCTGCCAAAAGGCTACACAGGGCAACACAGCCGCCCACACGCCCGGACAGCGTTCCTGCCTACGCCAGCCTGTTGTCAGAACCGCCTGCCGCAACAGGGCGAGCCGGTCTTTGAGACTTGGATTTGGCGGCAGCCCCACGGGAGAGCTTATCGTCAATGTATTCACGGGTGGCCTGCGGAACGTGCTTTTCATAGAGCTTTTGGACGGTATCCTCCAGCTCCGTCTGCAAATCCGTATCCTTTTTGCCCATGTGATAGGTCAGGGCATCCAGCTTTTCACTGTCAAAGCTGATAGTCAGAGTTGCCTTTTTCATTGTAGTTTCCTCCATTTCATAATTTCATTTGGGGTGACTGGGAGAGAGTATCTTCCTCTCAGTCACCCATTTTTCATAATCAGAGATCGGACAGTACCCAGCGAGCATGGCTGAAAATTCCTCAAAGCGGTAGGGCTTTACCTGATCCAGTTCCATCTGTAATCCGTAGTAACCGTGGTAAACCTTGACCACCTCGGCATCCAAAACATCAGCCCATGCCGCTTTTCCAGCATCGGTCAGAGTATGCTCATCCAACTCCACGATGGTGGCAGGCTGCACATCCACATCCTTGTGTAGCAGATGGAGATCCCCCCAGCGGGTGTGGAGCAAATCTTTCAGCCTGCTGACTGGGGCGATCAGCTCGGAAATATTGGGGACATAGGAGGCATACCGGCAGTAGCCGTAGCCCTCCGATTCCACCAGCAGGCAGTGATACACACCGCTGCTGTCACAGTGCATCTGCTCTATATTTTCCTGAATAAAGTTATAATCCCGCAGAGGATTTTCCAGCACAGCCTCAAAAACTTCAGCGGGAAGCCGAATGGTTTTTGATACCTCAAAGCTCCGCAGATCGAAATCTGAATGGTTTCCTTTCAAAGATTGCTTTCATCAAACATCATCTCCTTTTTGTCTATTTCAGTCTGCCGTAGGCATAAAAGTGGCTACGCCAATAACGGGTATTCAAATCCGCATAGCCGATTGGACTTCCGCAATGCAGCATTTGACCATTTCCAACATAGATTCCGATGTGGCTTACGACTCCGGCTGAGGCATAGGTTGAATGGAAAAACACCAAATCTCCGGGCTTGGCTTCCTCACGGGAAATCACCGCACACTGATTAAAAATGCCCGATGCGGTGGTGCGGGGCAGATAATATACACCCGATTTGGAATAGACCCAGCACACATAACCAGAGCAGTCAAAGGAAGTCTGCGGAGAAGATCCACCCCAAACATATGGATAGCCAATATATTTTTGGGCTTCCTCCATCAAAGTCTGAAATGTTCCATCGCCCATTTCACCGGGATATTCTCCATCCTCCGCACTGGGAATGGCTCTGCCATACTTGGCGTGGGAGTAAATCTGCCGCGCATTGATACGGTTTTCCTCTGTGATGGTTCTGCCAAGCGAGCTTTCAAGACTTGCATATATCTCATTCAGATCTGAAATGGGGATTGTCACGGTGTAGGTTTCCTCTGTTTCATTACCATCCGCATCGGTGACAGTGCGGGTGCGTTCCTCGTACCGGACGAAGCAATCCGCAAAGGCCCGGTAATCGGAAGCGTTCATTCTCAGATTTTCAGCGCCGAAATACAGAGAATAAAAAATGGACTTCATGCGGGTGTTGTCGATGCTGCCGCTTTCAATCATGGGCGTAATCTCAGACACAGCACCGTCCAAATCGGAGAAGCTGCCCCGCATATCCTTAATGTACTGCCGGTACTCAGCTGGCACCTGTGAGGATAGATTGCCGCCGTGAAAGGTAAGATCCACAGCGGAATTGTTGTGTTCTGCTGTACCGGACAACAGGCTCATAATCATGACGATGATTAAAATAAACGGGGTAAGGATAGCAGCGATGACTACGCCCACCGCTTTCCATGTCCGTTTGTCAGTTGCTGCAGCGATTGCAGCTTTAACCGCAAGGGTAATGGTTGCAGGGTCTGCCATCGGTGATCACCACCATTTCTGTTCCCAAAGATTAAATTGCGCATCCTCTGCAGCCTGCTGCTCCTGCGCCAGCCGGATGGATTTCTCCACCGCCTGATCCAGAAAATCTGTATCAAAACCTGCGGCTTCATAGCCCTCGGCGATGGTGTGGAGATAAAAATCCGAGGGTGCACCGAACTCCCTGCCATCGTTCATGATGTAAACCATTGCATTCACCGGCTTACCTTTCAGCTCCACCTCCAGCATTTCCTTGCGGTAAAAATGCGGATAGCCCTCGTAACGGTCGAGGGCAATCTCGTCCTGCTGCCTGATCTTCCATAAAAGCACAGGCACGGAACTGCCCTCCAGCGGTTCAATGGTAGCCACAGCCCCATGCCTGCCGCCACGGAACAACAGCTCATATCCCTTGACCTCGCTGCTTCCCACCACCTTGGCGGTGGGGCAGCGGAATGCCATCTGCGGCAGATTCAGGTTGCTGCCGTAGGCAATATATAAGCGATTTTTTGTCATGGTTTCCTCCTATCATTCACATATAAATTTACATTCGCATAGTAAAAGCCGGGGCATCTTCTGCCTCGGCTTCAGTCTGTTCGGGAGCGGGGGGCTGTGTTTCCCCAGCTGCCTGCCGTGCCTGCTCAAGTTCTTTTTCTTTTTTCTGTCGCATCCGTTCCTTTTGTTTTTCTGCCTGCGCCGGATCACGCCAAGCGATGCAGCCGTCCAGATTTTTCAGCAGATGCTCACGGGCAGTCTTGAATTCATCCCCAATCAGTCCCAAGCGCAGCAGCCAAGTGCGAAAGGTGTATTTCTCATTGGTGGTCTGCGTCTTGGTTCGGCTGGCACAGCGCTGATTGAGCGCCTGTGCGGAAATGGCCATGCACAGCTGGATATAGGCTTTGATTTTCCCTGCATGGGTGGTGCCATTGAATAAGCGGAACTCAACCGTGCCTTTCTGAAACACAGAGTGAAGATTCAAACAGTGGTACCGGCTATCATCATAGTGGATGTTGCTTCGGCTTTCGCCGTTATACCAAATACGGCTGACCTGATCCAATGTCCGGGGCTTTCTCTGGTTCAGTTCCTCCAGAAACCGGTTGTCCACCGGCTTGCACCAGCGGTGCTGTCTGGCTACCGACACTTGAAGCGCCTTGTAAATCAAATCCTCCTTGGCGGCCATGATATTGGTAATATTCCGCAGGGTATTAGCATCAAAGGGCGAGGCATCCACATGAACATGGATGCCGCAGGAGCTGTTGGCAATGGCACCGGCCTCCCGGAGCTTGCGTACCAGCTCCTGCACCTTTTCGATATCCTCCCACCGGCAGATGGGGCTGACCATCTCGGTTTTGTATTCCGCTGAGGCCGCTACGGTCTGCCTGCCGTTTTTTCTTTCCGGGGTAATGCTGGCATCGCTCATGAATTTCCACTTGCGGCCTTGGGTGTCGGTGGCGGCGTAGGTGTCGTAATAGGTACCGTCATAAACAGCGGTTGTGCCGAAGTAAGCGGCGGCAATATC